>Ga0307511_10002725_pt1 | contig 18379 bp, 13 predicted proteins | sample 13_EM_MG_FD_200266 | JGI IMG/M metagenome (GOLD analysis project Ga0307511, IMG submission 200266) | Populus trichocarpa ectomycorrhiza microbial communities from riparian zone in the Pacific Northwest, United States - 13_EM | ecosystem: Host-associated > Plants > Roots > Unclassified | place... | reverse complement strand
TAGACCATCAAGTGCCTTAAATGACAAATCTTGAAAGGATAGTGGAGGGTATAGACGACATTAATCATTGATGCGCAAATAATGGAGTACGATCCACTTACGAAAAGAAGAAAAATATCTACTTTTTAGCCAATTATACGTATGCTTGTGTACCAGCTGCTCTACCTAGCTACAGTTAGAATTTTCTGTAGCTTATAAGAATATCAATGAGAGGGACAATGTTATTTTATTGTTTGTTTATTTGCATATATACTGTTTCTTTCGATAAAGATAAATCAATAATCAATAATATGTAAACAAGTATCCCATAAAAAAGGTAGACAAGTAGAAAACGAGAAGGCTTGATTAAGTATGTATTTTATATATATATATATATATAAAAAAAAAAACACATAAGCGTTGTTTTGCTTAACTTTTTATGATGGTGGGATATATATAAACTTTTTTAAAAATGTAGTTGCGGTTGTTTTTTAAAGTGTTTTTCATTCGGAAATGTATCAAAATAATATTTTTTTTATTTTTTAAAAATTATTTTTGATATTAGTGCATCAAAATGATCTAAAAACATCAAAAAATATTGATTTGAAGCAAATAAAAAAAATAAATTTTTTTAAAACGCAAATCTATGTTGAGGTTTTATAAATAAATAAAGGAAAAAATTGATTTGGATGACTTAATTAAAAATTAGTTAACTTGCAACTCAATTCAATTTGACCTATTAAAAATTAATAAAAAAAATCCAATGATTTTTTTTAAAAGCTTTTTAAAATAACTTTATTTTAACCTTTTAAAAAATATGAGTTAAATCTAGATGAGTTAACCCTCTTGAATCATAATCTAGATTTTATTTTGGGTGAGTTTACTAATTATTATAATTTATGATCTGATAAGGTTGAATCTTGTAGGGTTTAATATTTATTGTAGTTAAAATATATAAATTTCTTTCATCAAAATCAATTTTTTTACCAACTCATTTTTAGAGAATTTTCACTGTTTGAAATATATAATTACATGAACTCTCATCAGTCAACTGCAGAGATAATTATTATAAAATCTTCAAATTTTATTTAATGACCATTTTAGGCCTTGACCCATACCAGTGGGCCGAAAACCTAATAATTAGGCTCAATTATGCAATCGTGACTGCAGGCCTGGGTTCCACCTTTTTTTCTTTAAAAAACAAAAATCTTGAGTTTTTATTTAGTAAGAACGCTTGCAAGCCTTGATGATATTGGTTGGTCCAAATTAACACTAGGCAAGCCTCGGTACTTTCACTCACATAAATCATTAAGCCCAAATGCGCTTCATTGTGATCGTGCGAGCTATGGAATCGTGGTTCTTGATTACGATGGCTCTTGCTGCTGCAGCCCGTAAAGAAAAACCTTTTTATTTTGGAATTTTTTTTTGGTAAAAAGATATTTCTATTATTTTCTTTTCCTCATCATACCCCACTTTTCTATTTGGGTTGGAGGTTGACCTTGCATAGTGGATAGAGATTTACCCGGTTTAATCTATTTTTTAATTAATTTTTTAAAAATAAAAGCTTGAAATATTTTTTTATAGAAAAACTAGTTTTTTCTAGTAATTTAATTTGGACTAGATTTTATATTAATAAGTTATCACGGCAGCCTGCTGCGCTACAATAAAAAACTGCAAGAAATATAATTTTTTTTATGAAATACAAGATAAATAATTTTATCTATGCTAGTTTTTGAAATGAAATAAAAGCTTGAAATATTTTTTTTAAAAAAAAAACTAACATTTTTAACGAATATAATTTGAGTTAAATCGATCAATGAGTCATCAAGTTAACCTATTATGCTGTATGCTGCACGGAGAAACATAAGAAATGCAATATTTTTTTTTATGAAATATAAGATAAATAATTCTATCTATATTAGTCTCCTAAACTAATGAGAAAAAATAATATTTTTAGACTAAATAATTCTATAGTTCTTAAAGTAAATAGGAGAAACAATAAAACATTATAAATAAAAAAATATTTTTCTAAATTAAATAATTAAAAAATAACCAGGAAGCAAATAGTTTTCATCCAGTTATATATTTTTCCTTGGTAAATTACGAGTTGGGTAAGATGGTGAAATTTCGAACAAATAAATCTTATTATGTAAATGAACTTGAAAATATCTTTATTAGGAAATAAAAATAAAAATGAAAATGAAGCTCATATAATAAAGTTGGAACTCCAATTTGGGGCTTTGAAAGAAAGTTCGTAAAGAACTTCGAAGAATTTACTTGGAAAGATCTCTCGTGTTAATTACAAGCCTAGCTAATATAAAAACTATTATTTTTATAACATAGCTAGTTAAGAACTCCATCTCTAGTTGCAAAACCGTGGCCCACGGCTTCCCCATCATACCGCGTTAAATCAACCAGTAGAGAGGAGGCTACAAGGTATCTTTTCTCTTTTGACTTTTTAAATTTGAACATGGTTAAGGAAATATATTTTTTAAATGCATCAATCGTATAAAAAATATACTTTTAAGATTATTTGGAAGAAAAAAATGTAATCTAAGTCCATCAGAGGATATCTTTATTTTTCTTAAAAAAGCTGTTAACATCAGATTCAATGGATGTTTTGTCAATAGGCGCCGACAGTCGCTGTCTTGAAAAAGTTGAACGGGAAAGCTTGTTACAGGAAATTTCACTAAAGGTTCACTAATCAAAGTAGAAGAAAAGCGGGAGTCACTGGGCCTGCTGCAGGACCTGAACCTACTACAAGCATGCTGGCCAGCTTAAGCTCTGCCCTAGAGGAGGGCATATAAAGAACAAGGAGTAAAATGTTATAAATCATCATCAGATGAGATCTTTATTTAACTGGGTTTACAAGCTTCATCTGTCCACGTTTAGCTTGTTCGTGAATTGGCGTAAACTTGAATCTGTTTTAGATTGATGTCACGAGAACACGTTAGGTGGCTAGCATTACAAGCCGCAATCTAAGAAGCTCTGCAGAAGTTTCTATCTTGTGCTTGAAAATTTGTGTTGCTCGACATATTTGGCCTAAACTTCTGTGCAAATAATACATTATTAAAACAGAGCAACTTCTGAGAGTTTCACTTTTCTTTTTCTTATATAAAACCTCATGCAACTATATAACTGAAACCCCAGTGCAAATGATTATAGAAAAGCGGCATCAACAGCATAGCACGCGCTGTGTTTTATTTGGTTAGCTGTATCATCAAATTTTGCACTAGAAATGAAGCTTGTTGCCTTGCCAGTATTCTTAACTTTCTTTTTAGCTGCTGCTCTGGTTGTGAGCTTTTCATCTGCTGTCCTTTTGTATTTGTTGTTCAACTTCTTAATTGTGGTCATCATCTTTTGGAGTTATAAGCCATGCAAAGAAGAACTCGATGAACTCTGGCCGCCTTTACTGTCTTCATGTGGAGATGCCTATGTTAAGAGCAAGGGTGAGAATGAGAGCACTGAGAATGCTGAACCTTCATGTGATGTTGCAGGGGACATATGTGTTAACATTAAGGGCGAGAATGACAATAATGACAATGGCAATGGCATAGACAATGATGACGAGAAGCACAGTTGTTCTGATGGTTGTAATGAAGACGACGACAACAATGGAAGCGCTGCTGAGATTGGTTGGCAAGATGTTGATGAAGAGATTGATGAGAATCTGGAGAAGAGAATTGAAGACTTCATTGCTAAGGTTAATTATGGATGGAGGGAAGAAATGTTAAGGGACCAATAGATAATCATCTTCACGATCAGTTGTGGCTTGTTTAAACAGGTATTAAAAATAGCTCACCGAATCACTTGTGAATACAGTAAATGGTTTTCGCGACTCTCGATACCCAGATTTTTGCAGGGGGCTCTGTTCGTCAAGTTTCCTTTTTGTACTCATCTTTGGTCGTTTTGCTTTATTGATTTTCTGTTATTACGACGACAATCAAATATGGCATGTATAAGCGTGAAGGTAAAATACTCGTCTTTTCTTCTTATCTGGGTTATACTCGGACTGGAGTGTGAAAGAATGAGCCAGCATCACAACTTAACACACAACTGCAATCCAAAACATAACTTAATCGGGCAGAATCCACCACAAGAATGTCCTGATTTCATAATAATTTAAACCAAGAACGTTTTGTTAATCAAAATCTTAATGTTATTATCACTATATTATGGTACTTTATAATCAAACTTCTTTTTTTTGTTTTTTTCCTTTCCAATGTGAAAGAATATCCTCATCCTGCTTATGTATTGAGACGTTGAGACCAAGTCTCTTTCCAATAAGATCTTAAACAGCTCATCTACATCCACAATAAACTAATTTTCTTTCAGCCTTTCACTTTTTTTCTTTTCGTTTTCGATTTCAGATAAATTTTGCAGAAATACATTAAAAAAAAAAATACAAAGAATCAAGCATACATCGAGGGGAGAATTTTTTTTCATGATGTGCCAACGACCTGGTCAGATGAAACAAACGTGTAGGACAACCTGCTACTTAAATGGCTTCAAGAATCCTTACTTGTAGAGGGTAAAATACTTGTATTACATTTAGTTCACGGAACTCTCAAGGTAAAGATTCTAAGCTACAAGGAAACTGATCAAAGAGGGACACTTCAATTTGAATTTTAACCTCAACTCAACTCCTGACTCCAAAGCAAACATGGCAAATATACCCCACGTAGTCTCTCTTGTTTTGCAAGAATACTAGGGAGCTATACAGGAAAACACGTTTCAACTCCATACCCTTCCAAGTAGACTCCGACTTAAAACGGATATTGCCTGTGGATATTTTGTTCCATTAGCAAGAAGGCTTTGATTTGCATTGCAGGACAAACGCAAACAGAAATATTGATGAGCTTAAGTATGGATATGATGGTCCAATGAGTGTTTATGATACAAATACCATAAACGAGAGAAAAGAGAGACTAATTAAGGAGGCTTCTCGTAGGAATTCTGCTCTCTGAAGTCTGCAGTTGCACTTCGTATCATTTCAGACACATGGGGTTGAACAAACATTTGAGAGCTGTCCAAAATATGAATAATGAACTTCTGTAATGCCGGTAGCGAAGCATTCAAATTGATGATGAATTGTACCATAGGTATGTCACTACAATATAAACATGACAAAAGTCCTTCGGTAAAAAAAATTGGAGCAAGAAAGGTGAAGCTAAACAAAAGCCTCCACCACATGCATGAAATATATGCACATCTATATGCACCTACTTGGCCATTCCATTGCAAGCAACGAATGGCTTCAAATTATCGCATTGATGACAATCACATACCAGCCCAAGAATGGATGGCTAGAAATGCATTAACAACTAAAAAATTCCTCAATTTCCTTGGCTGAAAAGGTTTAAGCTAATGAGATATTTACCAGGATATGAACAACCCTTTAGTGGCGTTCACCATTTGTAGGAGTCTGAAGTCTGAACTGCAAGAAAAGTTACAGGGATTTGAAAGTTAGCACATTTTCTGGATTGAATATAATACCATAAACAAATGCAACAACATCAGACTGGAACAAAAGAACCAAAACAACAAAAAGAATAAAGAATCTTTTTGTTTATTTCTACAGCTGCCCATGAACCAAAACACGAATTTCCAAAGAATTGCTTCACCATCAGAGAGAACACAATTGAATAACAGAGATTTCACATTCAATTACATCAGAAAGCCACAAAGTTTATGTTTTTGGTCTTTGCTTACACAAAACAATTTTAAAAAAAATTGACCAAAAAAAAGTGTAATCAGTTGCAGTAGCAATAACCAAAAGAACCCAGAGGGAGTATTTTGGCCCATAAAAAATCACGGAATATTAATCTATAATATTCCATGATTTTAATCTATAGCGGTATTTCACTTTTTTTTATGAAAAGTTGAGGACATCATGGAATAGAAAATCTAAAAACCTGTTGTCGTCGCTTCCTATTGCAATACTATTGTAACAAAACAACAAAAGTATCTTGGCCTTCTCATTATCTCTAAGCAATCCAACGTTGGCCTCATCATTGCAACTGAGAACTGTTGATGTTATTTACATGCTCAATTGCATGAAATAATCATCAATCGCATCAATTAAATCCTAATTTATCTCAAATCAACAAACCCTAATATATAAAACTTAACCCTAAACAACAATCCAATCAACGCTCAAACAATCACAAAATAAATATGAAACCCACCAAATAATGAGTAATAAAGGATGTTTACCTAGATTTGTCGACTGAGGAGTGGTGGTCGCGGCGGTGGAGGCTACAAATCGCGTTGGGGACGGCGGTTTTCGGAGAAAAAACACTAAGGATGCTGAGGAATAATCGGCTGGTTTATGCGGTTTCAAGGAGGAAAGAAAGGGTTGGGTCGACTGGGTTTTTTTAGCAGCTGCGGAAATGAGGAAGAAGAAAGGAAGTACTATTCTAAATTTATCTTTTTAACTGAACATATTTTATCTTTTTTGAGTTTATTTTTTTTATTTTGAAATACTAAATAAATACAACTCAAGATTATTCATAAAAACGTTCCTTCACTGCAATCAATTTGCAACGAAAATCAGTCCTCTTGTATTCTCCAACGTGAAATTCTTTCTCAACTAAATTCAAATCGAACAATAAAGATGCTGCCCTGGAATTATGTAACCAGTCTTTGACAGCGATTTCAAGTTTGCTTTTGAGGAATGATGATCATCTTCTTCGACCCTTTGGCAATCTTAAGCATGTTTTCCACAACCCCAACCTGATGACCTTTTCCTTTCAGCTCTATTTCTATTTCTTGCCGTTGGTGACCGATTAGGTTGCGAAATCCTTCTCTCTGTTTGCAAAACTGGGTTGTCTTATTCTTCAACTTCTGAAACAAAAAGACAAAAAAATGAAACGATGAGGTAAAGGAATGTGTAGGCAACATGGAGAGACTACTGCTAATTCCCAACCACTCTCACCCTGGAACAGTCAGGTTGATATCGATTTTCATTGCAAGTCTTGGACAAAGATTCTAAATCAGGCGATCGCGTCAGAATGGAAGCTAAAACTGGAAAGTGGTAGTCCTTCAGACAGCCATTCACTGTAATGACCAATTACTGGAGATCATCAAACACATCAGGAAGGTGATTGAGAAGGAATTGAGCTGCAGCATCGCTAACATAAGTAAACACTATATATTTCAGCATGAAACAATTGTAACAGGTAAGTATAAGCATTGGATATCTAACTTTTTTAGAGCATTTTTAGAATCAGAACCTAACATAGAATTCAAAGAGACATGCTCAAGAGAAGCAAACACTCCACTGGGCTCTTCAAGACACTTATATTGGAGATCTAACTTGAATTCTCAATGTCTTGGAACCAAACATCCACCTAGGCGACTCAAAAGACTGAATTTTCCTCCGACCCAAAAGATGGTTCATCTAAGCTAGAATTTTCCTCCGACTCGGAGAATGGATCTTCTTCAGCTATCCCAACCTCAAGGTTAATCTCCTGAACTTGACAATTCACAGAAACACCGATCCATTTATCAATAAGATTTAAATCAATATCACAGTTATCTTTGTGCCGGCAAGCCCAGTGGAGTAAAAAACGAAGTATCGCCAACCCATTTCGCTGGCTCAGCAATCTATCTACACGATCACCAAATTGCTTACACAAAATTTGAGGGACCATCATATGAACAATTTGTTATAAACTTAAGAAATGGGCTAGAGACGGACAATTGTCTACACCATTTTGATGCTGCTACAGTTCGAGCCTCAAGGAAGGAAAAAAAAATTGTGATGAATAATGGGGTCTGGCAGATTAGATAATCGAACCAACACCGCAGCATTACTACACTGCTTTTCGACCTCGTCCTGTGACCTCGTCCTTATGCTCAAAAGTCCTCTACTACAGATGTGAAAAACTGCCTAATCAGAGATGTATCTCAAACTAATACAGGAAACAACATGTCCAAAATCATTGAAGATGGAATCAACACGACTATAAATAAATACCATATGACAAATATACAAAAGCAATAGGCACAATGAAAAATAAGGCTGAGACAGAGAGATTTCAGTTTGGAGTATCACAAAATTCTCTTAATACATTGCCTAATCAGATAATTGTTTTTTTTTTTTTGGATAATAATCAGATAATTGTTTTTTTTTTGTTTCTGAAGGCAAACTTCTAAGGAGATGGTTAATTGGATAATGTTCAATAGACGGGGAATCTAGTTGAGAATTATTTTTGTGTGGGGATTCAATAGATAATTGGGTGATAGTTGGGAAATAAATATGTCTTTTGTCCACATTAAATTTAATTCATGCTTTAAAAAAAAGGAAGTTATTCACACTAATAATAAGAATTTGAGATAATAACATAATAATAAGTGTGAATTTTTACAATGTATGTCGACGATTATTTATTTCAAATAGATGTGGAGACTCTGAAAATTATAACAATCAAGTAATTATATTACAGGAAGAAATGTATTATATGCTTCTTCTTTTCTGTTGCCTAGCCATGCTGTGCCTTCTACTGGCTCTCTGATGCCCATCGCAGTAAATTGACGAGCTTTAGCATGCATGTAAATTTTTGGCCCCCATACAAATTGAAAAAACCCATTTCAACAAGACTATCTTCTACTTTGGTTATATTATTTTGGCCAAGGTAGATGAAATCAATCACTTACAGAAGTTGAGTTCGTAGATGAGGAGGTAGCACTTATAATTGGCTAACTATAACAATACCAAAAGCAGCCTGGAGTTAGGTGTGTATGATATTCTTCTTTCAAAGAATACAAACTACATATTGGAATATGGAAGTTAAGATGGTTAGGGCTTGGGAGAAGATGAATGATTGGAATGACAGGTTACAGACAGCTCACCAATTGACAATCTTGCATTTGTACGAGGACCCCATCACACCAACCCTGTTCTCCTGAAGTATCTCTTGACCTTTCTTATAGATTTGGTCCTGTGCTGTGCTGTGCTGTGCTGTGCTTATTCAACTGCTCAAAGCTTATTCAAGATAACCAAACACAGATAACCTCTTGATTTCATGTATACGCGTTGCTACTTTCCAGCGCAATGTCAGGATTTGCATGTGAGGGGTTGGTGAGCTTCGTTATGGTTTGTTGTCATACATCAATAAATTAATTAATCAGTTAGAAAGCTTAATCGATTAAGAAATATTTCTTTTGATTGCTTCGAAATGCAAGTAAACTAACTCTTTCTTTGACAAATGAGCCTCTGATCTCATAGCAAGAAGCATTTGTAAGCGACGTGACCAGGCATTCTGGTTTTTTGGCTAACAAAGTCAAGCTATCAGTGGTTATATCTGGATTATAGTTTATTAAGATTCTGAGTCAGTTCCTATATAAGGCTGGTAGATACGGGAGTTACTAATCCATTATACCACATATCAATCTGCTAACGGGGAATTAAAGATGGACCAGTGCTTGGAAGTTTCAGAAGGGAAGGCCTCACCGAAGAGAGATTTTCGAGCATTAAGAGGTCGAAATCATCGGAGTCTGAAGAGCAATTTGTTGGAATCCATTGCACAAGTAAATGATGGAAGTGTTGTTTCACACACCAATGAAGATGAAGATGGATTTGTGAGGATGAAGTTGGTGGTAAGGAAGCAAGATTTAAAGCGAATGTTAGAGCTGATGAGAGGTTGCGAGAGCAGTACTAATCAATCATATTCACCAGCATCATCTTTATCCCTCGAACAGCGATTAAATCTTCTGCGGAGAAAGCATCTTTCAAGATCCAACGCAGCAAAGGGGAGTTGCCGGCGTTCTTGGACTCCTGCACTCCAAAGTATTCCTGAAGAGCTCTTATATTAACTGCTGACATGCTAACATCTAGAAAGGTTTTTCCTTACAACTTACATGTCATCAATCCTGTTTGTTTCCTCCATTCTGCTGTCAGTTCCATGTTATTGTGCTTCTGCTATATCCAAGTTTTGTTGAATTAATATATTGCTTGTTAAGACACAAAATCACTGAAGAATGGGGAATTCGACAGAGAAAGATGGAAGAAAATAAGAAGTAAGCATCAATGGTAAGAATTCGACAGCAAAAAACCTGTGAATTCCTACCCTTTCTTGCTTCAATATGGATTGGAAGGGTATGCTGGTAAAAAAAAAAGATCCTATTAATTAGGAAAAAAGATGGATACAAGATTAAAAGGTAATGTATCCTCAGATAAAATGAAGATAGGATATCAAAAGAGTTTAATGATTTTCCTCAATTGCGGCTAATCCATGAGGTTTTTCTTCTTATTTTGAACCACACAATGGTATGATATTTCCCTTCCTGATTCAGAACTGACTACCATCTCATTATGCAGCAACTAAAAATTAACTTTGATCAATAGATTAATGCCGTCTTTTCTTGTCTCGGCAGCCCGTGCTTCCACACTTGCATTTGAATGCTTTGATCGGATGATGCTTGTCATCAAACTGAATACCATAATCCTGCAATAATAAACATTCATTAACCCTGCAATATATAGTCTTAAAGTCAACAGATGCCAAATAAATTTGTTCTGTTTACTGAACAAAGCACGTGATATAAGATGGAGCGAAATTTTACCCATGTCAACTCTTCCATCGGCTCAATACCTCTAGTTGTGAAAAAAGCATGCTGCATGATAAGTAGAAAAAATAAACAATTGAACCCTTACATCCACGGAATTCAAGATATGATTCTATTTCACTGAGAAAAAGAAAAACACTAGCTAGCATTTGGTTACTGTTACTAGATAGTAGAGATGAGATAGTGGAGACAAAAGGGACTTGTCTCCTATATTTCCTGTTTTAAAAAAACAGAAATTCAATTGAAAATTATCACAGAAATGTCTTATTTCATGTCTTTGTTTTCGTTCTTTCAATCAAACATTTTTTTTTGTTTATTTTATATTTATCTCTTCTGTCATAAGACACCAGCTAAACGCAACTCAAGCTTGAGAATCTAAGCTTCATACTCTATAATAGTGATGATCCGGAGTCTCCACTTCCACTGGAATCTCAATCAAGTTAGAATCATAACACCTGACAAAAAAAAAGTATAATTAAGATATCCACACTCATGCATGATAAAAACATAGCACCTAAAAAATTTCTTAATCAAGTAGAGGCAAGGTAGGAAAGTGTCAGGAGGGCTATGGAAGTACCTGTGATTGATAAACCTGCCAATGTTTCCAAATTCTGTTGCGTCCAAGCAAAGGGCCTCCTCATCCTCCAGTATCCTTTCAGAGCCCCAGTCTGCATCCAGCAGCACTGGATAAGTATGCCTCTCCTTTTTAGCAGCCCTTTCATTGTTTCGCTCGTATAGTTCCTGATTCGTCACAATTTCGCCTACATACTCACAAATGAAAGTGCCTTTCTTCAGGGCATTCACAGATTGAACACCCCACCCTTTCCCTTCAGGTGCTGCAAAAACCTAGATAATATATACATAACTTGGTAGTTAATACACAAAAAGATGCCATGAAGAAAAAAGGACACAAATACTAAATGGCTTCTAAATGAACATGCTGAGGTATCTAACAGGAATTTACTCAGACCTGCAAAGCAACTTGTATCCCTCGCTGGACAACACGATTTCCACATTTCTTGTTGCATCCACATTTACTCCAGCACTCTTTTATAAATTTCCTAGTTAAATGGCCCTTGCATCGTTTTATTTTCCCATATCTCTGTTGCGGTTCATTCTGCAGGGGGCAGATTTCACAGTAGTAGAAGTGTTTTCTTTGAGGATCCAGAGACACGGCAATGGCTTCATCCAAAAATTCTTCCTTCAGCATTCCCTTCTGCGTGTAAACAAACTCGCCACCTGTTTCCGCAGCACATGCACAAGGCAAGTCTGAGGATAGACAATCTCCAAGACATTGTGCACAACAGTTATCTTCTGATATTCGAGCAAGAGAAAAATCAACATGGCCACCTTGGTATACCATGTTATTTTTTATGTAGATAAAATCTGGCAACTCTAGTGTGCTGCTTTCATTCACCAGGGGAACTGGTATATTATCTTCACCACGAGATATATCTTTGAGATAAATGGGGTATTTCTTTTGAAGGACAGCCTCCATCATCTGTGGTTTTGGAGATTGTGAGTCTTGTAGAACCTTACTCGGCTCCAATGTAGAGTTGTCCTCGTTATCATCTGTTACAACTTCTTTTCCTTCAGGCTGCTTTGATTTCTCACAAATGTTTCTCCCAGTTTCACTGCTAGAACCGTTGTCCATCTCCAAGAAGAACCGGCACACCTTTTCCATCAACTTCACCAAAGAGAAATCAGGATTCTGGATTCCATATGTTTTGCGGCATTCATCTTCCACCTCTTCTAGAACCGCATCCAAACTCCGTTGTCTGAAATAAGAATTTCCAGAAGAGTTACAAATTAAGGAGACCTTCACTTCTGAATTGACTGAAGATGCAATATCAAACTGTGATGAATTGGAAACACCTTCATGTACTCTATCCTCCATAACTTTATCCTTCACAAAATTTGATCTTGTTCCTCTAGCAGCAGCTTGAGGAGATTCTAGACTCTTTCCTTTATCCTGAGCTGGTGGACTAGAACCCAAAATTTTAGCTTTTTTGTTAGCAAAGTTAACAGCAGAAAATGAAGCCTGGCCATGCCGATGTTCGAAATTGTAATTCAAGTTTGATTCCTCATTACTCTCCTTTGTTAGAATATCAATCAGTTCTTTATAATTATCTTCTTCAATGAGCTTCCAGTCATCCTTATACAATTTTACCAGTCTTTTTAGCGTTTCCTTAACCTTTTCTTCGGCGAAGCCAAAATGCGCCACTGCCATGGATGCCTCTGCTATTTTTGTACTGTGACCACCAGTATTTCGTGCCATATCTAACCGAAAATTCAATGCAATTTAATCTGGAACTAACTTCCTCTGGCCCTTCACCTTCAACAATAGGCTTCAAAGTGAGAATTCTTGTCCACTTCTGACAAAAAATATTGTTAAAACTTTTAAAGTGGAGGCATCTCCTACTCTGATTTTTAAGTCCCTTGGTGTAAAACCAATTTGGACTCTTCAAATCTGACATGAAGTTAAAAGAAGAAAAATTGTCAGCTGAACTATTTCAATTGAGTGACGCTAGAAAAAAAAAACGTTAAACATTAAATCTTAAACCCTAAATCTTTACAAAGACACAAAGAAATCATCAATTGCAAAGGTTTGAACTTTATCACTCAAAAAAGAAATAAGAATATAATTAAAGATTTATATCATCAATATTCTAAGAAAAAAGTCGGTTTCTTTTCTCTTTTGATTAATCTTATTGTAGGAAGGCTCTTGAAAAAGACCCTGGTGGGGTCGAGTTTTCCTTGAAGGAAAAAACATGACAAAAAACCCTAACCTACTGTAAATTAAATAATAGGTTTGTTGCAAGAAAAGAGGTTTAAAGAGGTAAAAACCTGAAAACTCAATTTCAAACCCCACCATAGTTCATTGAAACTCTTGCAAAATAGGAGAGATTAATGAGTTTATAGCTCACTAATACTCTTGACAAGGATACTTAATCTATCATAAATAAAATTTAAAAAGAAAAAAACAGAAGGAAAAATACTTACCACTCAAAAAAAAGTCAAGTTTCTTCCTCTTTGTGCCTCGTGGCACGACTGTGTAGCCCTGTGCTGTGAGCTTTCTCACATGTTACACTCCAAGTTTCTCTCTTTTATGCTGCCCCTCTTTGATTTGAGTGTCCTACTCTTTCCTTATCTATTTTTCTGGGGTTTCAAGAACTAATTTATGTATTGTATTTGTTAATTTTTTAACCCGATTTTATGTATTTATGCCGATCGGTCTTCTTCTTGACGCAGTTGGGAATTACAGGGATACAAAGCTGGCAGTTTAATCGTGGTCTGGGCGGTCAAAATTTGTTGCACAAAGCGAGGAAGCATCATAAATTCATGACCAAAAAATCCACTGCCACTTACCTTTTATGGAACCTGAATCAAACTTAGTGTCCGAATTGAGAAAAAACATCAACGTTAAAATCCCACACAGATTTGAGTTTTGAAACGATCTAGAATTCTTTTAGGGTTGGTTGTTTTTATCTGGCAGGATTTTGATTGTAGTTTAAAAAACATGAGAGTCGAAATCTAATATGTTTGCTTTAATTGTGTAAAAAATAATGGAAAAACATAATAATTTTCCCAATTTAATTAGTTTGCTTTACAATGACCTAAAATGTACAGAATTAGGGAAAAATTGTTAAATCCTTCGGAAATAAACTCTCTCTTCTTGTATATAAAAGTGGAATCCACCCTAATAATTACTTATAAACCTCAATTTTGTACGAAAAACATGAGAGAATATAAACTATAAAAGTATTGAATAATAATTTCTTAGAAAATCAAGGAAGGAGTGCTGGCATCATTTTGTAATCAAGGTTAATGGGCCATGTAACCAATAGGCCTCGTCTTGTAGCTCCATTTCACTCATAGATATTGTTAAACCCATTTTGTATCCAGGCCCATTAGGCCCGTAATAAATAAAATAGAAAAAGATCCAAGTAAAGGTTAATGATATCTGTAATTTAATTAACACACTTTTATGACACGACCTTGCAGCCAGATCCACATCCAAAACTATTGGGTCTGGTATTGCAGTCAAACCCACTTAAACTTGGGTCATGCAAGTTTAATGTTATTATTAATATTATAAATATTACTCTTGGGTCAGGCGTTGCAGCCACACCCAAGACTCTTGGGTATAGTTTTGCAAAAAGACCTAATGCTTTTAGATCTTAACTTTTTTTTGATATTTTTTATGCAAAAATCATTGACCCGTAGCATCGCGCGGGTCATGTAACTAGTATATATATATATATGGGCTGAAAGCTCCTTCTCTTACAAAATCCTCACATCAACTCCTATTTTCTCTTGATTTATCATTAAAAAAACTCGTGTTTTTTTATTAAATTAATTGTAGCTTTAGTCACCGTATTCTTGCAATATTTTTAAAGGGTATCCTCTACTCTAGAAAATTCTTATGATTCATCATCTAACTTAATTATCCCATTAATTCAAGATAATATGAAGTGAACATTTATCTAACATACGTTAATAATTAACAGTAAATTAAAAATAAATAAAAATAAACGATTCATATTAACAAATATCAAGAAGACAGGGAAGTAAGGCGCAAATATATTTTTTTATCTCTTCTCCTCACTTGACATGTCGTTTCGATTTTCATCATGGTCACTAAGCGGTAACTGAAGATAAAATGATAAACAAAGAAACAAAAACGATGCGTCGGAAATAGGACACGCAGTGTTAAACCAGAAGAAAAGGGAAGTGCTGGGAAAAATCGTTTGTTACATATATTAGTGGGAAGGAAAGTTCATTTTTTTTTATATATATAAATATTCTGAAATCTTAGAGGAAGTTTTATTACTAGTTACTAAAAATTGCTTCTTTTTTTTTGTTTATCCATCTGAAATTGCAGAGAAGTAACATCAATTGGATTTTTTTGGTTAGTATGGAATTGTTATAGATATTGATAAATCTCGTTTGAAACAAAAGTTTTGAGCTTTACTCGAGTGATCGAAAATGCTTGCAAGAAAATTGAGCTTGCCTCGTAACTGGCTTGCCATTGTAAAAATTAATTAGTCCTGGAGAGGAATTTTGCATGGCCATCTTGCTCGTTCAGGAGTAGTTTTGAGAGCCTGGAAGTTTTTGATCTTCTGTCTAGGAGATTAGAGAAAGGAAAAGAAAGAAAGGGACAGGAGGCTAAGTAGTTTGAGTCGGATTAAAATGAGTTGTGGTTGTGCTGATCTCTCATATCTTTTCAGTTACGCAAACCTTACTAAAAGAATGCAGTTAAAAAAGAAAACGTTTTTAATCTATAAATTTGATTTTATTTCTTGAGTTAGGTGTGAAAATGGTCGTGTTCCTTTGAAACAGAAGTAATTTGCTTCAGTATCTTATTCTTCATATCTATTTCTGAGTTGTTTAGTGACCAACAATGATGGTTTTATTATGTAAAAATTGTTTGTGATTCTATATTTCCTGAAAAAACGAAGGAATTTATTGCAAAACTCTGCTGAAATGGCGGGGCTGAGCAATGCTGGGTATGTAGCTTTAGGAGAAGCATCCTTTCCAACATTAGATAAGTTCCAGAAGGTTTCAATCATACCGCTTGTTTTCTTGATCTTTTATGAAGTTTCTGGGGGAACATTTGGAGTTGAAGACAGTGTTCAGGCAGCTGGACCACTTTTAGCTCTTCTTGGTTTTTTTATTTTTCTTTTTATATGGAGCATTGCAGAAGCTTTGATAACTGCAGAAATGGGTAATGTTCCCAGAAAATGGTGGATATGTTGTTTGGGTTTCGTCAGCTTTGGGTCCTTACTGGGGGTTTCAACAAGGTTGGATGAAATGGCTAAGTGGTGTTATCGATGATGCACCATATCCGTCACTGTTCCTAGACTAAAAAAAAATCAGCAATCCTGGCATTGGTGGGTGGTTTCCCTAGGATAGTAGCGGTTCTAGCTTTGACGGTGGCCCACACTTACATGAACTACAGAGGTTTAAGCATAGTGGGATGGGTTACTTTACTCCTAGGGGTGTTTTCCCTGCTTCCTTTTGTGTTAATGGGACCGCTGGCGATCCCCAAACTGGAGCCATCAAGGTGGTTTGTGGTAGATTTCACTAATGTGGACTGGGGCTGTACTTAAATACACTGTTCTGGAACCTCAACTACTGGGATTCCATCAGTACTCTTGCAGGAGAGGAATACAGCTCTTCCAAAAGCTCTTTTTTATGCTCTTATCTTGGATGTTTCTGCGTACTTCTTTCTTCTCTTAATTTGTACTGGAGCAGTTCCACTGGACCAGGAAATGTGGTCTGATGGGTATTTCTCTGATATTGCTAAAATTTTAGGTGGTGTATGGTTGAGATCTTGGATCCAAGGGGCTTCTGCGTTGTCAAACACGGGCATGTTTGTGGCAGAGATGAGCAGCGACTCTTTCCAACTTCTAGGGATGGCAGAGCGTGGGATGCTTCCAGAGATCTTTGGCAAGAGGTCTCGTTATGGAACCCCGCTTACTGGGATTTTATTCTCTGCATCTGGTGTGTACTTCTTATACTGTTTTGGAATGATTATGGAATTTATAGCATTTGTAAAATTAAGGATTGAATCCCCGGCAGCACCAAGGCCTTATAAGATACCTGTTGGAACAGTTGGAGCAATTTTGATCTGCATTCCTCCAACCTTGATAATTTTAGTGGTAAATGCTTATGGTTGTGGATATAAGACCAGGTGACCACCAGTTGCAAATGGCATAGTGTGGTTATATTAAGACATCAGTATCAGGATAAGAATTATATGACACGCAAGGATTGCACAAGTCAAGTATATAAAAGCTCGAAAGTACTGTAGACCTAGTGATTCTCATTGCTAGAGCCCAGGTGTTGAATCATGCAGCATTTATCTCGTCTTCATTAGATGTTTGATTCTACAACAATTGTCCTGGGCAAATTGATGGTTCTCTGAATTGTTTGTTTCTCATATTATACATTCAGGGATAATGGTACTTGGATAATATTATTATATTATCATCTTAGTTTCTTGGTTCTGCAATTTTTTCTTATATCTGCATATATATGGCAAAGGCAAGAAAAGCTCGAAGCATAAGTTGGAACATGGCTACCATTTGGCTCGGATCCAGAAATTGAATGTTCAGAGGCTTAATGAAGGCCTTGGCTCATTATTTCACCCTATAAAGTGGTTGAGAAAAATTCGTGCACGTCAGATACCAAATGATTATTTCCCTCACATTTTCATGGGTTATGAAAAAAGGTTCTAATGTACCTGTTCAGGTACGGATGACTCGCTTATGAGAAAAAGACTCGAGACTTGAGACTTGGTATGCACTTACGTAAAAGCCAAAACAAGAAGATTATTAAAAAAAAAACATCAAGTGTTGTTGCTGATTATTGCTGCCGGCGCCTCAACTAATCGAGGTCTGGATCCTCCGAGAAGGATCCTTCATTTAACAAGGGGAAGAGGAAGAAAGAAGTACAGACCTGCGAGATAAGGATCGTGAAAGGATGGACAAGTAAAGGAACTCCGAAAGCTAAGTAGAGAAAACAGTTAAAATAACAGAAACCCAAGATGATCTAATGGAAGGATGGGAGCAAGGGGAAGGAGAAGGGGGAGGGGGAGAAAATGAGAGAAGGGAAAGAAATAGGATATATAAAGGAAAATCTGAAAGCACAAACATGAAAGGGGATGAAAAACGAGAAAACCTTCCGCTTTCTCGCCTAGAACAGCCATGAGCGGCATGCTAGCCACCCGCATCGGAGCATGCACTCCTAGAAACCAGCCAAAAAAAGATAGAAAAGAAAGAAAGAAGCAAACGAGATGCATCGTTTTGAACCGAGAGAAACG
>Ga0307511_10002724_pt1 | contig 18387 bp, 16 predicted proteins | sample 13_EM_MG_FD_200266 | JGI IMG/M metagenome (GOLD analysis project Ga0307511, IMG submission 200266) | Populus trichocarpa ectomycorrhiza microbial communities from riparian zone in the Pacific Northwest, United States - 13_EM | ecosystem: Host-associated > Plants > Roots > Unclassified | place... | reverse complement strand
TGCATTTGCCTCCCACACAAAAAGAACACCGTAGCCGCATCAGGGTACATCGTCCACTGTTTATCCTATTCCATCTGAATTTGCCACGCCCCTCGCTCGTTTATGGGTTAGTATGGTTGCCCATGTGCCAGCTTGCAGGCGCATTCTCTGTATGTTCTCTTCCATTTTCGGAAAGGGTTTGGAATTGCTGGTGTTATACTTTGAAGCTAGGGGTACGTACGTACGTATAGAATACACCCGTGACATTCTGAGTGCAATCCATCTTTTGCCAACGGCGAGGTCAGGTAGTTAGTAAGAAGCACACTGTTGACTTTAGCTTGGTTGGTATGTCGGCTCATGCCTGCTCACACCCAATTTGCCACCCATCTGTGGGATGTGAGAAGCTGGCTTGTGTGTGCTCAGTCGTGTCCACTTGCGGTTGTACGGATTACAAAAACATAACCAAGCTGATATATCAGCAGCAAGTCACGAAATGGCTGATAAACAAGGTCATACGATAATCCAAGATTCAAAACAAAAAACACAGGACGAAACGGGAAGAGCTTATGCCGAGAGCAAACAGTGGAAGGGGAAAGAAGGGACGAAAAGAGTAAGCAGGCAAATGAACAATATAATGGATGTGGTATAAGTCTCGTCTTCCTGCATAAAGGTACGGTAGCGGAATGTTCCGATGTAAGGATGGCAGCAAGTTAGCTGTGGTGCGAAAGCCTAGCCCAGCTGGTTTCCGCGCCGACGGTACCCTTGTGTTTGAATCATGGTCATCTGTGGAACAAATCCTTAAAACAAAAAGATACCTACCTATAAAACAAGAGCTATTACTTCGTTGCACATCCAGAACAAAGATTCATGCTCTCAACAAGATGAAATGAGTATGAATGGTCATGTTTATGGATGAACAAATTAGTAGCAATCCCGCCATGGAATGAAGGCCTAGATCATAAGATTCAGTCAACCAATCAATAAATCCCGCTCACATACCAGCCGGGATTTGCTTGGCAAAAGGTTTAAAAAGGTAAAAATTGATCATATATTATATTCCCACCTTCCGTGAGATTCAGCCTCGGGTAAATTTGATATAGAGTAATAACGGCGTTCCATTCCTTTTGATATGTATTTATCAGCTGCAAAGCCAAATCCAGGTACGGATATGGCTCAATCAGTTGCCTCGAGGCCTCACACCAGCAGGGTACAGTCAACTGTAATGTTACTTGGGTTCAACATACGCCTGGCTTATCACCTCCTCGAGCTCCTGTCTTGGTTTGCCTTTATGGGCACAAGTAATGTGAGCAAGGCCTGGAAGGAGGGCATTGCTGTCGATAAACTTTGTGATATTTAATCAAAGTGAAACCACTCGAGCCAAAAAATTTCAGAAGCCGGATGACTCCACATAGTAAGATGGAGAAACGTGGGAAATGCCGTCATAACAGTCTCGGGGTATAATGTCTTTGAGACTGGAGCCCTACTTAAATATAATATTAGCAGCATCACGACTGAGAGTGGGACCAAATCAAGATCTTGACCCCCCCTCAAGAGAGTTACTCTAGGAATGATATTCAAAAAGGTACTCGGTATCAGTGACTAGTTCCCTATTCATGTTTTCGAAGTCCTCAAAGCAGTTAGGAGAGGTAGTTTTTACTTTCTGATTCAGGATCCTGGCTCTTCTTTCCCACCCTAAGCGCCACCTTTGCTCTTGAAGCTTGCTGCCTAGACCTTATTGTGCTTAAGGTTAGGAGGTAGGTAGCGGAGACGAAAGGTCAGGCAACAGGGAGAGTAGCGCTTCCAAATCCAAGTTTCAATTCCTTAATCATTATCACTGTTTCCTGCACCAATACACAGGGGTAATGCCCAATTGTGAGGCTCGTGAAAACCACTGGAAAAAGTGCAACATAGAGGAGGGTGTTGATTAATTGTGGCACGTTGGCTGAATTGGAGTTATATCCATTTCTACTATGGTACCCTTGCTTCTCTGATGATACCGAGCGTGGCACCATCTCACGCTGTGGACGTTATGCATAGCTCGTGACATTCACATCTACATCGAGATAATGAGAAGCCAGCAGTCCATAACGGGAAGGCTGGTCAGCTTGGGTCCTTTGGGTGGAAAGGGTTTTTTTTGGGGGGGGGTTCAATAGCAATCCCCCGTCCCGAAATAATAGCAACTATAGTGGTTGATTTGTATAGGAAATCCACAAGGGCCAATTGTTGGGGAGTCTGCTGAAGGATGGGCTGCTAGAAATAGTTGCCTCTCACTAAACGGGAACGCATTTGGATTTCATCCCATCTGGGGGCCCTAATGTATCCCCAAAGATCAAGCGTCCTCGTGTCACATCTGAGATGCGGGCCTGGCATATTTTTTCGGGCTGTAGTTCATCCCATCAGATAACTTTGGTGCCGCATCGGTACGTTGGAGGCAGAGTGAACCAACGTGCCCAAAACTGATCATATCAAGCTTGTGCCTTGGCTTTTGAATCCCGGACGCCAGTACAAACTAATCGGACATTTCCACACCCACCTGCAGATTGTCAAGCCTGTCTCAGACCCAAGCCACAGGCCAGGATGATTCTGATCTTGAACACCTACCACCAGCATTCCCCCAATACTCGGCCTGACCAAGCCACATCAATAGATATTCCCAAGTTTTGAGTTTCCGAGCATACAAACTAGGGTTCCAGTTTCTGGAAATTCTGTGCCAAGAGCAAGGAGCAATCAGGTTTGTAAACGGACATTACCTATCGGCATGGGCGATGGATAGGAAATTTCAAATTGTTTCAATCGTCTGCCAAATGCCCGAACATTAGCTATTATAACATTCACGTATCCAAAATCCACGTATCCAACATTCACGCGTATGGTCCATTATGAAAACAGGGCGTGGATGTAAGGGCCATGGGTAAAGTAGGTGTTGTAGTGATAGGCATCCCTCACATGTCTGGCCGCCTTGCTGCAGATTGGGCCGATTCTTGCTCTGTCTGCTTGCGCTGCAAGTGCCCATGTACCCACATTGGCTCATTGTCTTCCCGCCAGTCTGCCGTTTGTCCCTCTGCTGAACACCCAGTCCGAAGGAGAAGCAATCTATAACCGAAACCTTGTCCTAGGCAGTATCCCTACTCCGTCTTTGGGGATGAGTCTAGACCCACGTCCTCCTCTCCCACAATACCTATATTTGACCTCGGCGTTCCTTCTAATAAAATTCGGTGTAGCATGCTAGTCAGTGCGGGGGCACTTTTGAGTCTTGGAGCTTGTTACCTCCATATGGTCTCGATATATGGAGCTGTCGAATAATTCCCAATTATGCTTATGTTGTTCCGCCCACTTGAGGATCACCCAATGCAAGTATTCTCTTAAACTCAGCCCGTCAGCCAAATGCTTACATTGTGATACCAATTTCCCGCAAAGGATGCAACTGCCTGGCATGCTGATGAGACAAGTGGTAGTCAGTCGTAGTATAGGCCGTATCCGTCGTGAACGGAGAAAGTAATCTCACACGTAAAAGATGTGCGTCAAAGATTCGCAATCTGGAACAGACCCTTGAGAACGGAATTAGAGTCGTTCCGCTACACACAGATCTAATTTTGTCGTCTCCACTTTTCAAGACGTCTCGGCAATCGAGGATTAGTCACTACCACCTTAAGCCGATTCGTAGGCCTTACCCAGTAGTGTGAGTGCTACCAAAGGCTCCCCTTGAGAACTCACCACGAGGTCAGATGAGGGCAGAGTCCCACACGTACCACTTGCTCGCCCATTAGCTTTTCCAGAGGCAAGGAGTTCCCGGGAGTAGCGGGCGCACTTGCCTCTCCACCAACTATCAAAGTCAGGTTCCTGCCGTTTGTTCGCTCACGGACACTAGCTTTGCAAAGCTAAATCGCATCCACTGACAAATCCACACGGTATCCCCATATTATTCTGTTGTGTTTGCCGCAGACAGTTGTGGTTGCTAGGCCGAAACACCTGAAGAGCAAAAGCACTGACGATCCCGTAGGAAGTGGTGCTGGCTTGTTAAGGTTATGCATTAGTATAAGGCGTAATGTTGACGACTGCACCCTGAGACAGAGGTGACCCCAACTGGTACTTGAGATAAGTGAGAGTCAGCTCTGGGGGCTGTCGTGTATTCTATACGCTCGACCAAAGATCAAGCAGCATGTAAATATCCAATCAAGACACCGATAGGCACTTGATCAGGTGTGGGCGTTTCCTCCAGGTGGATGGGGTATATCAAGGAAAGCAAGTCCTCCATCCTTGTGCAGTTCATTCGTTCATTCTTCCAATCTCAGCACTCCTGCCTTGGATACGGCCCTTTTGTGCATCTGCTGCCGGCTCTCACTTAGCTGTCCCTTCTTTACTATTGTTGTTCTCCTGTTGCATTCGATAGTGCCAAAAGACACCCCAAGCTCTACACAACTTACAGTCTTGATTGACCGTATCCTGTGTGTAGTCACTCACTTGCCAAAGCATCCAAGTCTCGGTAAACACCTATCCACGGCTTTCAGCACCACGATTCAGTACATCATCATGGGTCCTGGAATGAATTCTTCAAAATTACTACCGTATGTAAAGTGGTGCTGCTTAGTGGAGTTTTTGCTTACCTAGTTAGCAGATCCTTGGAGTGCCTTATGAGGGAAAGTATTGGTTCCGATAATGGGCTTCACAACCATGGAAAAAACCAATTAGGACACCCTTCGATCACAGACTCTGAACGTCTTGCCCCTGCATCATACCAGCCATCTCAACAAGGGACTAAACCTCTTACCATGTCCATGCCTAGGATTCCCCTAACGGCGAACCATATGTCAGTGGGCAGCGACGCTTCTCTCATGAATGACATTGATAGCCACTCTTCCTTGGCTATCCCCAGCCCTATCTCCCCCAGGACGACACGGTGCCCCTCGCTTTCCGAATCCAGTTTCTCTCAGGCCGCATGCCCTTCCCCATCAGGGAGTGGGCCGACTACCCCTACATCTGAGCATGGAGGCAATGCACATGCATATGCTCTTCGACATGGTTCGTACAGTGTTAGCAGAATGTATGAGAACAGGGACAACCGCTACCCTGGAAGAAGCCACTCCCCACAGTCATCTCAAAGGATGCAACACCACTCGTCCATGCATCCCAGCTCTCTCCAAATGGGTGTTTCTTCCAGCCGCCTCTCGCATAGTATGGATCCAGACACCCCGATGATGCCGGAACACCATGAGGAGAAGATCACCAAACAGGAAAAGCGACGCCGGGCACATCTCAACTCAGAAAAAAGAAGAAGAGAAAACATCAAGGGCGGCCTAGATGCACTGGTTGAGCTTGTCCCATACTGCAAGAATATTCAGGAGTCAAAAGCAAATATCCTCAAGAAGACCAGGGAATATATCTTTCACTTGATGCATTTGTATGACAAGTCCCAAATGGAAGTGAAGAGACTAAGCCAGGAGAATAAGGAGCTTCGGAGGTTACTGGCTCTCCAGGCACCTCCACAACAGCAAACACAGCCGGAGAACCTTGTGTACAGGGCCAGATCATAAATGCGCGGGGGTGCTTGATATGAGAGCCACTACCGAGATTCTGTGGCAACAACATATTGGGATTGCTTTTGTCTGGCGTTAGTTCGGGGTTTCGCGGGATCCCGGTTTCGCTCGGGTGGTCTTTTGCTATTTTAGTGCATCCAACCCAACATATGGCCTAGCGGCCCCGGGTTTTCCAGTCATTTTTGTTTGTGTCCTTTCCTTTATTGCGCCTCCGCTCTTTTCGGTTTTGCGGAACTTAATCTGGGAGTAATCAGTAATTCATGTCTTGGAATATTGGGAATGCATGTATTGTTAAGGTAGTGGTGTGGAGGAGGTTGAGTGAATTCATGGGATAAGTGGTGGATTTATGGAAAGTCGTTTCGTGTTTGGTGTCGTTCACCCACAAGACTAACCCTGCCCCACCAGGGCATTCTCGCCCTCACCCTTCCAATATCGCCCCTTGGATCCCAATGTGATGTCCAAATTTGAAACCAGACTAAAATTTGAATACTGGTAAGCCTCCTATCACTAACTACCAAGTAACACTGTACCCTGAAGCCAATCATGTCTTCCCGACCGCTGTAAAGCCATGTTAGATTGTTTGATGCCATAAACCTAAGTGGGCCCGACCTCGGATACATTGAGCGAGTATGACACGGGAGGTGTGGAATTCATCTGGTGTCGTCCACAAAAGATCAGCTGATGGAACTGAAGCTCGAAACTCACATACCGCAAGGCCGGTTCGCATCTATGCGACAGCGGGTTCCCGAAACTAGTGACAGCGCCACGCAGTTTAAGCTCTCGCTTCTGTCCCCTGTCACTTTGTCATGCCGCAGCATGTGCGCGCAATATTTTAGCTATAAATTTTTTTTTCTCGTTGTACCGAATCGTCCGAAGATTGTTTAAAGGGGAATATCATCGAGGTGAAAGAGAGCCAGACTAGTGAAAGAGCTGGAGGGTCAAGAAGCAGAGGTGGTTAAAACAATTCTGGGATGGGCCCTCTTTAGAGACGAGAGTACTAACTATCAGGGACATCACTAATGGCAGTTATGGATGCAAGGGCTAATGGCTTAATTGCTACGCTTAATTAGCGCGAAGGCTGATCAAAAGTATTCAGCCGATGGTGTTTATTTATGATCATCTCCAGTTAGGCCATATACATTATATTCTTCAACTGAAATCATCGACTTGTCCCTAATAGGGGAAGTTCCCTCTACCAACTAGGGTTAAGGCCTTAGATGAAGTTGTCGGGTACATTGTAGTTTGGTTAGGGTTGGTCCATGCTCTCTAGTTGGCACGGGTGCAGCACCACTCCAATGAAGCTAGAGCTCATTCTCCCTAGGAGAATTCCAGCATGGGGAATCCAACATCCAGTTTTTTTGTCCCCCAGTAGCCAGGGCTCATATCCTTGCAATAACCTACCAGTGGTGGTAATTTGGAGGGAAGTTGACTTTTGCACTTTTCCAATACTCTAATGAGATCGCTTCTGAGGGTAACGTCATGAACTTTAATCAATCGAATATGTAGGGAAGAATACCAGTAATTGCAACTAAACTCATCAAGGACTTGATAATAATTACTCCCGTTATGACGAGAGCTAAACTTCATGATGACGCTAATAATCCAAACAATCTGAGATAGGAAACCAAGGACACCTGAAAGGGCTATCACTATGAGACTAGCCCTCTCATGAAAATGAAAGGGGTATGATGATATACTTAGCATCAATTGCTCGAGATACTCCTCAACAGCAATGACAGCCGAAATATCCAGGATACCCAGGATACCCAAGCTGGTCACGGATGCGATCAACTTGGTACGGAAGCTTGCTCCATTATTACTTTCTTATATCCAGACAATGCTACGACAGGTCTTCAGGGCACGGTTCTTCTTTTGTGTATTTCTAGGATCACTGGTACTGCTACTGAGCCAGGCTATCAGAGAAGCTACAGGGGACATACAGCGGTAGATCGCCCCTAGCCTAAGTCTTGTCCGCAAATACTAAATCTTATGGTCCCGCATTCTCAGATTCTACTGCTTTGGCCCTGCAGTTCCACCGATGGAGCTCAGTGAAGAGGAGAACCATATCTGGTGGGCCCACCAGGTTACACCAGTACTCTTTAACAGGCACAAGCCAATCGAAGTCTATTCTCAGTCAGTCACTGGCATAGATCTTAATAGTGTCAAGGCATCTAGGGATGCCATTGCAAATAAAGAGAAAATTTTGATCCTTACACCCCTGCGAGACTCTGTACATCACCTACAGAAATACTTCGACATTATTCTCGAGCTCACCTACCCCCATGAGCTTATTGACCTAGGCTTCCTCGTCGGAGACACCCACGACGAAACCCTTGCCATATTAGCAACCGAAACGGAGCGTGTCCAACGAGGCAAACGAGCCTTCCGAAGCATTCAAGTCGTTTCAAAAGACTTTGGACAGTTATTCGACCAAGGGAACGTTGAAGAAAGGCATAGCTTTGCCGCTCAAGGTCTTCGAAGGAAGGCAATGGGGAAGGCACGAAATCACCTTCTTTACAGCACCTTGAAGCCAGACCATAGTTGGGTATTTTGGAGAGACGTGGACGTGGTGGAGAGTCCTCCATCCATATTGGAAGACTTTACCAGCCATGATAAGGATGTGTTGGTGCCAAGTATGTGAGACCGTTGCGTTGCTGCGTCATTAGACCCCTGTTTATGATCCTTGCGCAGATCTTCCGCCGAAATAAGCGAGGATGCTGATTAGCCTCATTCTGCAGATATTTGGTTCCACCGATATGTTGATGGTGTCGATATTGAAGGAAGATGTGAGATTCTCTTTGTTATATATCACACTTGTATAAATACTGACTGATTGATGGGTAATAGTCGATTATAACTCCTGGCAAGAATCCCCTGAGGGCCTAGAGCTCACCAAGTCACTTGATAAGAATGTAGTCCTTGCCGAAGGTATTCCTCCAGTTGACTGTTTTAGTTGCAAGATTTGTATCCATCTATGTACTGTATAAGACCCGTGCTTTGTTGACATCTCTATGGCATCAGGCTACAAAGAGTATACGACACATCGGAAGTACATGGCCACAATGGGTTCCCGGGCGGAGAACCGCGACGAAGAAATCCCTCTTGATGGCGTCGGCGGCGTCAGCATCCTAGTCAAGGCTGATGTTCACAGGAGTGGCATCAATTTCCCATGTTACGCCTTTGAGAATCAAGCAGAGACAGAGGGATTTGCAAAGATGGCAAAGAGAGCTGGGTATGAAGTTGTGGGATTGCCGAACTATGTTGTTTGGCATATAGATACGGAGGAGAAGCCCGGGAATGCGGTGGAGAGGAAAGCTGGCCAGGATAATGAAGAGGATCAGGGCGATACAGATGGTAATAAAAAAAGGTGAAGTGGTTGCCATAGCAGGCTTGCTTTATTTTGGTATTCAAGGATTCTTCGGAGACGTTTCGGAGACTTTGGCGTTGCTATCGGTGTGACCAGAGTGGTATCGATGCTCGGCGGTGTTTGCCTATAAGGCGGTCCCACGGCTACGATGTTTGTTGCATCGGGGGAGCTTTGTTAATTATTGGCAAAATATTAAGACCAATCAGAATGAGCTCATACAGCATCCTTCTTTGATATTCACATCTCCCTATTTTGCCCGTCTTCTCTACAAATTTTCGAAGTCCAGCTTATAGGTTGTGGGATGGAGCAGAGGAGCCAATAAGATAGCCACCATATAAATTCTGACCACAACCATGCCGGAGAAGATAATATCTGTCCGATGGTACTACATCCTGCTATCTTACTCGTCAATGCCTATACCTACGAGGCAGTTCACACCAAGGACTAAACCCGTTCAGTCATACCGTCAGCCCAACCAGACAACCACCAGACTTGCCACTCGGAAACCTGGCACGAGAACAATGTAACCAAAAAGTTTATTTCAACAAAATATAATACCGATAATCAACAACCTGCTATCGCGCTGCTCTCGAATACCCAGACTCTTGTCTACATTTAGGAGACAATATCTAGGCGATAAATGCCAATCCTGATATCCTTCGAAATGCCCCACCCAATACGCGTCTCACTCAGCGCAACCTTCTTCATCAGATACCAATTGCCAAACACGCAAAAAACTAGTCTGGTTGGCACAAGCCCCTCGGAAGCAAAAAAACAGCCAAACAGAAAACAGTTATATATTCTTTGCATAACGGAACCACACCAACCCCTTACTATATGATACAGCCCAAAAAAAAAAGGTACCTGAACCCCAATCCAAACATACGAAAGAATCCTTTTCAAAAACGGCAACTTCCTATATGGGCTTTGAGCAACAGGAACCCATGGCTGCACTGCTGTTCAGTCTTGCTGCCGGTTTTACTGTGCCCCAAGTAACTGTACAACTCTACCTCGGCACCAGTAACTTCTACCCCGGACCCCCGCCTAGACAGCCACTCGATAAGAATCAAAAGCTTCTGGTTTGATGCGACTCCCTCCCCATATCAATGCAGGGCCCCAATCATCCTGGATCCTAATGAGCCTCGGTACGGCCCTTGCCCATGCAGTGTGCACACTGACTACAAGAGCCTACTTCCTCGGCCTCCTTCAGGTACGCCCCCGATGTTACATTCTTGTTTGATATATGTGATAGAAGAGGCGCCCCTGGCAGCTCGTTCGTCGGAGTGGTTTGTCTTGTTGATGGCACAAATGCTGTGCCTGCTGATAATGATTCGCTTGAACTACCCGGTCCGCTATTAACCGCAAATCCACTTTTAGTGAGGTGGATCGCTCCGCCGTTCATGGATGCCATATCTCTGCCTTTCCCCTTTCCTTCCCCTTTCCCCCCCTCCTTCTCTTCCTGTTTCCTATTGCCTTTGAAGGGGGGTATCGCAAAAGGGTCGACGTAATCCCTCCTCTTCTCGTCAGCTAGAACCTGCAACATCAGTGTCATCAAGACATTTCGGACAGCAACATAGTTCGGATCCATTTTTGAATGGAACTTGCAGATAGTTCTATGATTTGCATCCATTGGACGGACTATCTCGTCTGGAACCCCTAGGATGGCATGATGTTTTTCCACGATCATCTTTATAAGGTAGAGAATAATTAGTTTCAGTTGCAAGCGAAACTACAGGTTTTTCGGGGGGTGATACCTTACTGTAAAGTGGTGCTATTTTCAGTGGAAACACCTCATAAAGGCTAGCAAGCATCAGGTCATCAATTGCACTTCTGAAGAGCTCATCTATGGTTCTGATTGTGACGGAGCTGACATTGAGGTCGTTGACATATTGCTGCCGGGCCTTGGTAGGTACCATCCCCAGAATTTTATTGAGGACCTTGCTGTGGGATGACCCTTGGTGTGGAGTTGCCAGGAACAACATAGCTTTTATGGCTTTCGTGACCTGAGAGTATTCTTTTAGATTATTCTTTCCAAGTATATATGCCTTTAACATTTGACACCAATCAGCATTGACTGCTTCGCTACATAATATGGGGAGGGCCAAACTTTTTTGCTAACAAGACCACCCATAGAGTGTCCGACAAGTATTATTGGTACCTAAACCTCCGTTATAACCACCATTGGCATAAAACACTGGTATGTTCCTACCTCTCCAAACCCTAATGATGAGAACTTAAGCGCCTGTATCAAATCCCTTCCGAAATCCAAGATAGCCAACATCGTAGGGTCCCCATGGAAATCCGCATTGTACCCAAAAGTATGTATCCTTGCATCCCCAAATTCCTCCTGGAGGGGTAGCCACTCTCCTGGCCAAAAGGTACTCAGGTCACATGGATCATGGCTCCATGTTTTGCGAGAGCCACCTCCAAGTCCGTGGGTGAAGATGATGTCGATTTTATGTGGACCAGGAGGTGTATATACTGTCGAGATCCCTCGTGGGTTTTCTAATAATTTTGGCTTTAGGGGCCTCGAACTGCCCTCGCCCTTTGTTGATAGAAACGGTATCTGAGAATTCTGGTTAGTACCCACCCTACACAGGCTGTTTGAAGCATGACAATCCTAACCTTTGGCATATCTCAGTAATCCAATATCTGGAGGTTACCGCTGGTAGAGTGATCCACTGCGATTGATGTGCTAAACCAGGGTGTATATCTTTTCCGAAGTCCTCTGCCCCCAATTGTTGAGGAACCAGGCAATACCCTAAGCCACGCATGATCGGCTCTCACGCCCTGCTCTGACATGCTGTGCGAGAGCCCACGCGCTTATGGCGTGCATATGAGGTTGGGGTTCATCACGGCTGATTGGCCGTGTATTCCTGTCCCCTCAGGGCCATTGGTAGACTGATCGTGAAGCGCATTGTATCTCTACATAAGACGAAATACGTAGGTACTATTCTCAGGAAGCAGTTTCGGGACTGTGCTATTCTCGGGTTGACAGGGATCACGGCCAACAGTTGGCCTTTGAAGCTAAGTCCTAAAATTATACTAGTAGTTTCTCTCCGAGGATGTGTCTCGGTGTTAGCTTGCTACCTTGGTTAGAAGTGGCCGGATCTGGATCGGGAAGTCAGGCCGGGTTTGTGTCCTAAGCTGTGAGGTCCCATGCCTTGCCGCTCAACTGTAAGTTGCCCGCACATGCACCAACTATCTTGGAGCGGCATTTACAAAGAAGGCAACGCTTACCAGTACTAAGGCGCTGGGTCGATGAATACAAACTCCCCGAGCTCAATATCGTCACTTGAATACTGATGACCAACTCAGGACTTAGAATCGTTGCCCACGGAGTACTATACACGTAATGTAGAAGGCGCAGTTGCATTGAGTGGAGTATTTCTGTTCACAGGGGGCCTAGGCCAATCACGGTTCAATTAACTTTTGGTATATCGTCAGATCATTTCATTGTTATTGCTTGTGTGCAAGATAATAAAAATAATAGGAGCATTAAGAGATGATATAAATTAGAGGGCTGTCCAAATAACGCTCCAAATAACGCCATTCCCAATCCTAGGACAAAGGAGATTAAAATGAACGACAGATACAGCTACAGCTGGTGTATCGGAAGCTACAGAAACAAATATTTACAAAGAAGTGAAAGTCCTGTGTTGAGTCTCACCGAGAGTCTCACCGCCACTCTGCAGGCACGTACCGCCGCCTCTGCTGCCCAGTTGAGTGCGTTTGGACTGCAGCTGGTTGTGGTGCCCAATGTGGGATGTGGGTCGATGGTGGAATATAAGTCAATTGTGGGATATAAGTTGAATGTGGAATATAGGCCGAATGAGGGACATAGGTTGTTTGTGGGGTATATGCGGGAGGGGCAGTCGGCTGCTCATCTCGGACCTCTCTGATTTCTCGAAGAGCCGAAGCGAGATGGCGGTAGAAAGTAGCATAGTTGGTGTCGTTCGGGGACTTAAATTTTGAGATTGAATTATGTGATGCGGTGAGTGGCACCACAATTTCTTGGGGGAAGCCCATAACTGAGGTCTCATGTGAACAAACTACGACTTTCTTATGTCCACGTCTAAGAGAGGTTGATTTGGCCTCAACGAAATTGAGAATCCGTTTGTTTCGGTGCACCCTCTGGAATTGATCAGTAAGGAAAGCGAGGGTCGAATCCATTGCTGACTTTGACGTTAGGCAGGGATTGATTTTCCGCCATTTTTTGAAGGAATGGGCATCCAGTGGTTTGTGTGGTGTGGACAGGAAAATGAAGGATTGAATGGCACAAGAAATCCTGTTGTATATCTGGCTAAAGACTGAAAGTATGTAGGCCTAAAACCGTATTAGCCTATTGCCGTTCTCCCCCTTGATGGACAAATATTTACCTTCTTGATAACTAAACCACCAGTCGAATGTCCAACTAATATTATTGGAAGCTATGCCAATTGTCAGTAGGATTCCGATTGAGCTCAGTGGTAGTGGTTACATACAGTCCCAAACCACAAGGGTGAGCAGATCAAATCAGTTAAGAACTGACCCGCAAAATCCCAATAAGAGTTCAAATCACGCCTTGGATCTAAATTATATCCATAGGTGTGGATTCGTGCCCTTGACAGCTCCATCTCTTTGGGAAGCCATTCCTTGGGCCAATATAGTCTTGGGTCTTCATTCTTTGCCCAGCTAGAGAACGACCCGCCATCTAGCCCATGGACGAAAATAATATCCACCTCAGGATCGGTTGGGTTCGCATGAGTATTGATACCCCGTCCGTTCTTTTGTGGGGCAACCCCAATAACAGACTGCCGTTGCGGTGATCGCCTGAATCTGCGAGTCTACCAGAAGATAAAAGTCAGCTAGAATATTGCCATATTGAGGACAAATAATCTCTTACAATAGAGTAACGCATGTTGACAGTGTAGAAGGTCGAATGAAGGGCCTGGCACAGAAAATGGCTGTTGCTTGTCTAGAGAGGTTCAAGCCTGCTGTATCAAAATAATATTGGAGTGCAACGCCTTTGATATAAGTAATTCGGCACATATATGCCACTTCAGGAACAAGTGTCTGTAAATTTGCCCAAGGTGTATGTATTTTCGGACCATCATTTGGGAAATAGCATTTTACCCATGCCGCCTCAAAATAACCAATATGATCGTCACCTATTGATAGCAAGGTGTTGACTTCCAGCCACTAGCCACACCGTTAATTCATGGTTAAATTTCCTTGAGTCTACACATCCTTGCTGTAGGCCTATCAAGCAGCAAATTCAATCGCGAAGGTGAGAAGAAGAAACCTTGTAAATTAAGGCCTTTGTACCCTGTCAATATGGCACACAAGGGTAGAGCCGAGAAGCACTCTGACTAGATCTAAACTGTGGTTCCAACAACCGCTAAATTCACCTCTTCCAGTTAGCGAATACCCTTGATTAGAAGCAAATTGAATCACATCTGGGCCCTGCTGTTGCCGAAGCCTGCATACTGAGATGCAGGTCGTCTATGTTTAGCCACTGTGGTTGTGCCATCACTACCTGTGCTTCCCTTTTGCCTTTGCCACAAGCATCAATGTATGATCTCTCCGAGGCAGCAGCCCGAGCTTGTGCCACTCATCCTAGTAATTGTCTTGCCTAGCAATAGGCAATAGCGCAATTGGTACGTATACAGCTGGAGGACATCATAGCTCACCAGATATAATGCACACACTAATGGAGCCAGTCAAGATCGCGAGGTTGTGCTCCCAGCTGTGCTAGTCCTACACAAATTTGCGAACATGTGTAAAGATCCTATGAAGTAGCCGCGCGGAAAATTAGCCACTTGGCCATGTATCTGCATCTAGAACCCTTTGCACCTTGGTTGACTGGACCGCAGTCGGCCAACAAGCAGTTTTGGTAAGATTATGGTAATCGCAATTGCCCCGGTGATCATAGGTACGGTGCTTGAAATGTAAGAAACCCACTGTCAGCCCATAGTGCTGCAGAAATGACCGCCCAGGGAGTCATATATACAATATAGTCTGGCCGTGCTCCCCACTTGGGCTCCAGGCCAATATATTCCTGGCCTAGTGGGTACGGCAGGGCACGAAACCGGGTACGGCTCCAAGAACGTATTTAAGGTAGCACGGCCCGATCTGCTGGTTAGAGTGCTATAGAATTCCCCAACGGATCCATGGGCCCCCCGAGGTACGATAATTGCAGTCAAGGCCCTGATGGGTAAATAATCACACCCATCAGATCACAAATAGCTGGTATTCCAGGGCTCCAAGAAGGCGATAAGGACAAGCCTGTCAAGGTGGCTAAACCCATCTTATTTTATCAGCAGTATTCGAGCCTCCACTTATTCTAGCCTACTCACTCAAATCTGACCAACTCATTTCAAGCTTGTGTCGTAGAAATCCGGCAGCGTTCGTTGCCAACATCAATCCGACATCTTCGACATATGCATGTGGCACTTGTAATAAGTAACTGTGGGATTCTTGACGGTGTTACCTTACCGCTAGCGTGTTGACCCTTGTGCGAAGAACTCCTTGTACATACATTTATATATTGCCAGTAACGTTAACATAACCTTGTTACTTGAGCTAGTTATCCGATGGTGAAGAGAAACTAGGAGGTCATACCTCAATGATGGTCTTTCTGTACTTAAAAGACTGGAGCTACCTCTGCTGATAGCAATCGCATAGCATGATGCTGTAGAGTCGTGCATGGGGTTTTGATTTGCATAAACTCAAATCTAGGGTCTTGCTCACCAACCAGACTAGTAGTCTGGCTTGGGTAACTAGACTAGCTCGAGGAATTATTTAGAACGGTAGTCGTCGCAATCGTACTAGTGTAGTATAGTTGACCGCCAAACGTTAGATTTCGTCATGTATTCGCGTTTATGTAATACTCGTCGTAGCACTCTAAATAAACTCTGCCTTCACTATCTAAGTTATAAGCTCCAGTATTACCCTAACCTTACACTAAGCAACAGTGTATAGGGCGTACAAGCTATACTGTCATCTGCTCGTTCCGGCACCGGTAGATAGGATCATACACAAAGGGTGGTATCTTTACTAAGGATTCCAATCGACAATAGTCTGCGAGAGTAGTGCAACCAGTCTAAATCGATAATTGGCATTGTGTCCGGAAGGTATCCGCTATTTCATTCACCAAATAAACTGTACTTAGATATAGATTTTTTTGTGCGAACGTTAGCAAGGACCCCTTCGAATAGTCCCGTTACGCCCTAGTCTCGTATAGCTGTAATCTTGCAAATATCTAATACCTACCCGTAGATACGATAGGGTTTCATATATAAAGAGAGTCTTCAGTTACATAGAACCAAAAGTACGATACCCTACTTTAATAGAAAATACACCGTTATTACTTATCAACGTTACAAAGCGGGAGTAGGTCAGGTGCTTATCCTTGGCCTGATGGGTCTGATGGCTACCGATATTATTTCGGGGGGACTGGCAACAAGGCAACTCCCGTGAAACTTCCTTGCTTTAATTCTCTACGCGATAGGACGGAACCGATTAATTATCAACCCTAGTAAAATTGGGTCTGGGTACGAGATTAGATTACCTAGGTACTTGATAAATTGCAATCGAGCAATTAGTCCCCTGTCCTCGTTCACGATCTTCGCAATTCTGTTCTTTCGTTTTCTTCGGCAAAAAAGGATCCATTCTATTCGACCCCAAAATCCTAACCTGAATACCCCGAAGCCCCTAGCCTACCTAGTAAATATTTACTTGAAAGGCCGCACGGCGGCCATGGGCAGCAAGATTTGGTCCTCTCTTATCTAGTCTGGGTAAGGGGACAGCTTCTGTACTTAACCGAACTATAAGCATCCCGTTTAACGTTTCTTTTTCCGGTTGCGTGTAACATGGGGTAATCATGATCATGACTGTTGCAAGGATTTCATGCCAGTGCACATGGGAAAGTGACTGAACTTTGAGGCTTATGGGAACTATGCACATGAAAATCTACTCCTCACAAGGTATGGTAAACAGTGGATCTCACCAGACCCATGTTCAGCCGCTACTAGTACCTACCTATCCCCACACTCAAGTACGAGACTCTTTCACATTGTTTTTCTAAAAAAGACACAGTCTCATGAAGTTGTTGAGGGTCGAAAACCCCGCCTCACAACGGTCTAGATTTCAATGTTGGACCCACACATTTCGGGCCGGTGCCGCACGGTACCTACTCCGGCAACCAAAGCGATTGGATGGGTTCAAGTGCACAGTTATCTTACTGGCTGGTTCTCACGTAACAGTATGCATTTCCGTGGGGTGAATTCGAACTGTCTCAGGCAGGGGTATCGTCTGCCACATGATCAAGTGACTTCTGAGAAACACAGGGTCTCTTGGTGAAACCGTTCATAATTTTATGGCTAAGGCTAGAAAATAGGAAACAAACTACTGCTAGTATAATTTGAGGGTAACGGCTCTCCCGATCCGAGGCTTCCGTGTCTTGCGAACACACATAAACGAACGGTAGGGCTCGACTAGTCTGGGGGCTCTGTTTCACTCAGGAGCCCAGTCCCAGAGATAACGAGTATACAAACAATATCTACATCAGCTAGTAGTTATCTACTAATTATGAATTGAGGGATCAATAGGAATATTGGTCCAGGTTATGAATTAGAAGTCAATTCATTTACTGCTTGCGGCCTTGGGTGTTTCTTCGACTGGTAGTGGTGCCACGTAATCCTCTTATTCTCCAGGTTGGGGAAGAAGGCATTGCACAAGAAAAAAGGGAGAAAACAACGTCGTCTTATACCAGAGCAGAGACGAAAATATGACGGGTGACGGAACGATACCTACCTAAGTAGCTAGCACCGTTCACTAAAAGTTTAAAACTTGCACTTTTTGGGCTCCGCGCAACTACTCCTCTGCCTAAATAGAGTCTGTCACACCTGAGGTGTGCCGTATATCTGATTATAAATCCATCAGAGGTGAGAATATGCAAGCCTCCTGACGTACCATCCACCAATGCTGCAGGTAGGGGGGCACAGCAGGGCAGTTGAGGGCCCGCGGGAAATATAGAATTGCAATGCCGTGAGGAGGGTACATACTGTACATGCAATTCGCTGGCTCCGCGAGCGAACTCTGTTCAACTCCATCCGCGATCGCACTGAACTAGAGTAGCTGTCGGTATTCTGGGGTAGATCAGATCTCCACGATCTTCAAGTCAGACTACAACGATCTTGAAGCTGACGTGCCCAGGCTAAGCCTGACCCCCAATCGCTGCACTGTAAATACTGCCAACCTGCAGGCCTAGGCCTTCGTAGAGACCCCGCATGCCTGAAGTACCTTGCCTGTAACCGGTATCGAGTATTGCAGCAAGTCACAAGCGGGCAAAATGCGGCCCAATGGGACTACGGCCGGTGTTACTAATTTCCACGTGTGGGACTTTCAGCTTTTTCCCACACAAAGAGGAGCCGACCCACAATCGGCTCACCCTGCTCGCCCTAAACTACTGGCTCATCGAACCGTATTTCTCAGCGTTCTCAGTTTACGACCTTCGTTCGACAG
>Ga0307511_10002723_pt1 | contig 18394 bp, 18 predicted proteins | sample 13_EM_MG_FD_200266 | JGI IMG/M metagenome (GOLD analysis project Ga0307511, IMG submission 200266) | Populus trichocarpa ectomycorrhiza microbial communities from riparian zone in the Pacific Northwest, United States - 13_EM | ecosystem: Host-associated > Plants > Roots > Unclassified | place... | reverse complement strand
CGTGAAGCCGTCCGGGGAGACGCACCTTTACGACACGGTGATCGAGATGTTGTACGAGCTGCAGAAGCAGCCCGGCCGCCACGCGCTGGTCGTTCTCACTGACGGCGTGGATCAGGGCAGCCATTTCAAGCTCGATCACCTCGTCCACTACGCGCGCTACGCCGGCGTGCCGATCTACCCGATCATCAAGAACAAGGCGCTGACCCGCTGGATGCGCTTCGGCGTCGGTTACCTCGAGGCCCGCCGCCTGGCCAACATCGCCCGCGACACCGGTGCGACGTACTTCATCATCAAAGCGGAACGCGAGCTGCCGGATGTGTACGCGAAGCTGGCGCAGGAGCTACGCAATCAATATCAGCTCGTCTTTAACTCCGATCCCTCGGCGACCGATCAGTGGCACGCGCTGGCGATCAGTTCGAGCGCGGGGCAGCAGTTACGGATTCCGCTCGGCTATTTTCCGTAGGGTTCGCGAACAGCTAAATACTACACACGGTGGATTAGTCGAGCCTGAGAAAACAGTCACTTAGAATCAACGGTGATGACTGAGAACGCATTAGAGCCGATTGGGCCGGATCGGCGCACATACCAGCAATATCTCGACGAACGAAACTCCTTGTTGACGGCGAACGTGCTGCGGGAGAAGGCTTTGATAAGACCCTTCTGACTCTTTGCGCGGGTGCGATTGCACTTTCGGTCACTTTCGTGGAGAAGGTCGGGTCCGCAGGGATGTTCAAGCCACTCCTCTACGTCTCGTGGGGAGTCTTGGTGCTCGGACTCCTCCTAAACGTGCGTGCATTCCTGCTCCTCCAGAATTCGTATGACCGATTGCTCGACATGAATGACGAGCTGTACGAACGTGGAACAACGCTGCTCATCAACCCGTTTCGAACACGCGTTGGCGACTCCAACCGGTACTCATACTGGTGTTTTGTAGTTGGGATCGTGCTATTGCTGCTGTTCGCCGGCGTAAATTACCAATCCTCATCAAAAGGATCACCGCCGTCAGAAAGGACAATCCTCATCGTGGAAGATAGCCAGGGAGTGATCGCGAGAATCTTTGAAGTGCAAAAGACTGCAGCAGGACCGAACGTCGTAAAGTTGCCTCACTCGCCCGGATCGGGAACCGGCGTGCAGCAGCCGGCAAGCGTGCAGACCCAACCTGGCGACACTGTGGGCGGGGCTTCGGCGGGAGCCGGAACTTCGACGGTCAAGCACGCCACTAAACCTTAGGTTCACCAACCTCTTGGCGAACTGATTGAAATTACCCACCACCTAACCTCTCCATCACCGCGTCGTGCAGCGACTGGATACTCGCGCTCGGCGCTTCAACATCCGGCTGCCGCCCATGTTTGCGGATGGCCTCGCTGGTAGTCGGTCCGATCGAGGCAATGAGCGCCTCTTCGATGTTGCCGTGAGCGGCGAAGAAGTTGTCGACGGTTGACGCGCTGGTGAAGGTCACGATGTCGATGTCATGCAGTTCGTCTGCGTTTGCGCTCACCGGGATCGTTCGATAGGCGACCGCGAGATGTACATCCGCGCCACGCCGGCGCATCTCGTCGATGAATTCGTCGCGGCCCTCGGCGGCACGGATGACGGCGATGCGGACGCCTTTCTGGTCAGCATCAAAGTGAGGGATCAGCGCGGCGGAGAGGAAATTCTCCGGCACGATGTCGGGTGCGATGCCGCGTGCGCGCAAGGCAGCCGCGGTTGTCTCGCCTACGCAGGCGATGCGGGCGTGGGCAAGTGCGCGAACGTCGCGTCCCTTCGCGAACAGGCGCTCGAAGAAGGACGACACGCCGTTCGTCGACGTGAAGACGAGCCAGTCGAAACGGGCCTCGATCGCGAAATCGAGTGATTCGTACGACTCCGGCGGCGCGATCTCGATCGTCGGAAACTGGATGACAGTCGCGCCCGATTCTTCGAGCAGCCGCTTCAGCTCCGAGGCCTGCTCGCGTGCGCGCGTGACGACGATGCGTTTGCCGAAGAGCGGTTTCGTCTCGAACCAGTTGATGACGTCGTGCAGATTCACGACGTCGCCGACGACGATCAGGGCGGGAGTGGGGAGATCTGCGACCTTCGCTTCGATTGTCGTCAGCGTTCCGGTCACCGTGCGTTGCTCGGGCGTCGTCGCTTTCGAGATCACTGCAACCGGCCGGTCCGCGGGCTCGCCGTGCTCGATCAGCTTTCGAACGATCGTGGGCAGATTCGCGAAACCCATCAGGAAGACGATCGTGCCGTCGAGTTGGGCCAGCGCTTCCCACTTGATGCCGGTCGATTCGTCGGCCTCGTGGCCGGTGACGAGCGTGAGTGACGTGGCGTGCGCGCGATGCGTGACCGGAATGCCGGCGTAGGCAGGACCGGCCAGCGCCGAGGAGATGCCGGGGACGATCTCGAAAGTGACGCCGGCGGCGGCAAGCTCCTCCGCTTCTTCGCCACCACGTCCGAAGACGAAGGGGTCGCCGCCTTTGAGACGAACGACGGTTTTTCCTTTTCGTGCTTCGTCGATGAGGAGCTGGTTGATCTGTTCCTGCGGAAGGGCATGTTTCGATGCGCGCTTGCCGACGTAGACCACTTCGGCAGTCTTCGGCGCGCGATCGGCGATCTCGTCGGAAACGAGGGCGTCGATGGCGATGAAGTCGGCGCGCGCGATCAGCTCCGCGGCGCGGAGGGTGAGGAGGCCGGGATCGCCTGGACCGGCGCCGACGAGGAAGACTTTGCCGGTCATAGGTTCTCCGGAGCGCTGCCGTCCTCGGCGGCTGGGCCGGCGGCGTCTCGCCGCCGAGGTGCGAAGGGCGCCGAGACGGCGCCCAGCCAGCCGGCGGGACGCCAGCGCTCCGTTCTCACAGCGGCGCTCCCTCAGTCACGAGTGCTTGATACACCTCATCGATCACCCCATCCGCCTCCCGCCCGCTGCGCGTGACGCGGACGCTTCGATCGCCGTCAATCTCGCCGAAGAAGGCGCGAATGGTCATCGTCCCATCATCACATGTGGCGTGGACGGCACAGGCGGAGTAGCAATCGAGGAGTGTGCCGAACTTCTGCAGGACGCCGCGTTCGCAATGGGCGGCGAGGGCAGTCGGGGCGTGATTGATCGGAGCCGCGATCTCGGAACGATTGCGCATCGTTTCGATGGCGATGATGCCCTGGCCGCAGGCGGGAAGCATCTCGTCGGCGGAAAAATAGGACGTGATCTCGCTGGACCGCCCGAGGCGGGTCAGGCCGGCGGCGGCGAGGATGGCGCCGTCGTAGAGGCCGGCGCGCAGCTTGTTGATGCGTGTGTCGACGTTGCCGCGGATGTCTTCGATGTGCAGATGCGGATAAAGCGCGCGAAGCTGGGCGCGGCGGCGTGGGGCACTCGTACCGACGACTGCGCCGGCGGGGAGTGACGCGATCGGCGTCCCTTCGAGGTGAACCCATGCGTCGCGCGGATCGGCGCGCTCGAGGAAGGCGGCAAGCACGAACCGATCGTCGATCAACGACGGCACGTCTTTGAGACTGTGAACGGCCACATCGACGTCGCCGCGAAGGAGCGCTTCTTCCAGCTCCTTCACCCACAACCCTTTGCCGCCGATCGCGGCAAGTGGCACGTCCTGCCTTTTGTCGGCAGTCGTCTTGTACGTGACGACCTCGGGGTCGTAACCTTGTTCGGACAGGCGTTTGGAAACTTCATTCGCCTGCCACAGCGCGAGCTGGCTGCCGCGCGTACCGATGCGAACGCGTCTGCTCATCGCAGGCCGAAAATCTTGCGGATCGTCTTGCGCAGCGTCTCGCGCTCCGCCGGCTCCTCGGCTTCTTTGAGCTGCAGGATCGGATAGTGGAGGATCTTGTTGACGAGTTGCGTGGAAAGCTGCTCGATGGCGGCCCGCTGCTCGGCGCTCATCGGTCCCAGCTTGCGCAGACACTTCTCCAATTCCGCAGTGCGAATCGTTTCCAGCCGGCCCTGCAACTCGACGATCGTGGGAACGGCGTCCTGCGTGATGAGCCGGCGTCGGAAGGCGTCAACCTCGCGATCGACGATCTCCTCCGCTTCCAGCGCTTTCTGACGCCGGATCTCGCGATTGGCGTCGGCGACGTGCTGCAGATCGTCGATGTTGTAGAGATAAGCGCCGTCGATATCGGCGATGACCGGATCGATGTTGCGCGGCACGGAAAGGTCGATCAGAAACAGATTGCGCCGTCTCCGCGTGGCAAGGGCACGTTCGACGTGACTGCTCTCGATGACGAAATGCGGCGCGGCAGTCGAGGCGATGACGATGTCGCACGTGGCCAGATACGGCTCGATGCTTTCGTATCTCACTGCCTGGCCATGAAAACGCTCCGCCAGCTCGATGGCGCGATCGTGCGAACGGTTGGCGACGAAGATCTGCTCCAGGCCGAACGCGGACAGATGCTCGGCCGTCAGCTCGCCCATGTCGCCCGCGCCGAGGAGAAGAACCTGCAGGCCGTGGAGATCGCCGAAGATTTTTCTGGCCAGCTCCACTGCGGCGTAGGGGACCGACACGGCGTGCTCGCCGATTCCGGTGTCGGTGCGCACGCGCTTGGCGACGCGCATGGTCTGATCGAAAACCTGCGAGAGAAGCGAATCGAGGGTGCCGCGCTCGCGGCTGGCCAGAAATGCGGATCGCACCTGTCCGGCGATCTGCGGCTCGCCGACGATCATCGAATCGAGTCCCGAGGCCACGCGGAAGAGATGCTTGAGCACATCGCCGTGACGAAGGATGTAGACGTGTTTCTCCAACTCCCCTCGGGCAGTGCCGGCGCGTTGCGTCAGCCAGTCGACGATCGGCTCGATCACATCCTCGCCCGAGGCGGAAACGATGGCTTCGACGCGATTGCAGGTCGAGAGGACGGCCGCGCCTTCGATGCCGTCGAGCGCGCAGAGCTCATCGAGCGTGGCATTGACTTTGGCCGGCGCGATGCTGAGCCGTTCGCGCACATCGACCGGCGCGGTGCGGTGGTTCACGCCGACGGCGATCAGCGGCACGCGCGCACCTCACACATGATGGATCCCCAGGATAGCCACCACGATGGCGATAAAGGCGCAGGTTCCGATGACGGCAGTGCGCCGCGTGCGGTAGGTGTCGTTCACGTAGTCGTGCAGGACGATGGCGAAGAGCAGCCAGGCGATCATGGCGCCGACCTGTTTGACGCGTAGATCGAATAGCTCCGCTGTCGTCCGGTACGACCAGAGAATGCCGGCCAGGATGCCGAGGGTGTAGACGCTGAAGCCGATGGCCAGGGCGCGGTAACTGACCTTCTTGCAGACGTTGAGACTGGGGATCCAATCCCACAACGCGCCGCGATGTTTCGATTTCAAGGCCCGATCCTGGGCCCAGGCCAGAACGCCGAAGGCCAGTCCGATGAGCAGGCCGGCCACGCCTGTCGTCGCCAGAAAAATGTGGGTGATGAAGAGGCGCGACACCGCGGCCGGACTCTGCACGAATGGTTCGTGCACGACCGCCGACACGGTCAACAGCATCAGCACGAGCGGATAAACAAAGAATGAGGCCGCATGAACCCGATAACGGATGAAGAGCAGCAGCTCAACCGCAAACACGGTCCAGGCCATGAACCCTGCGGCCTCGGGGAGGTTGGTCAGCGGCGGATGGTGGGTTCGGACGCAGATCGTTCCGATCCAGACCGTGTGCGCCACGAAGCCGGCAATCATCAGTCCGAGGGCGATGTGCTGCGGGCGCTTGGCCCGGATGAACAGTGTGGCCAGCGCCACGATCGTTCCGGCGGCGTAAAGCACCAGCGCGGCGTAGAGGGTCAGGTTCGGACTCATGTCAGCTCGGCGTCAGCTTCTTGCAGTAGATGACTTTATCGTTTTCGATCCGATAGAAATCCTTGATGCGCGAGATCTCGTCGTAGCCACTGCGTTCATAGAATCTGAGGGTAGGTGCGTAGCTCTCCTTCGACGACGTCTCGATCAGCAGCATACGTCCGCGCTGCCGCCGTACTTCATTCTCCACGAATCGCAGTAACAATTGCCCGATGCCTTGTCCCTGTCGTTTGGGATCGACGGCGATCCAGTAGAGGTCGAAGACGCCGTCGGTGAGCGGAGTGGGGCCGTAGCAGACGTAGCCCTGAATCATCTTCTTCGGTCCGCTCTCCGGCTCTTCGAGAACGTGGACGATGTACTCGCCCTTGCCGGGATGTTCGTTCGCCGAATCGACGAGGTCCATGGCGGCGCGCACTTCGTCTTCCTTGAAGCGTGCCGTGGCCACCAGGATCTCGTGGATGCGCGCCCGGTCGCGCAACTCAGCGGGACGGATTTTCATGAATGGGTCTAGCTTACTTTGGCCGGCTCCAACGCCGCGTAGGCTTCGAAGAGGTGCCGTGCGTCGCGCGGAATCCAGGCCGTGATGAGCATGGCCCGGTCGGTCACGCGCTGTTCGTAGACCTGCGCGACGTCGTGCAGTTTGGCGATCACGCGCGCGTCGTTGTGCGGAATCTCGAGCTGGATGACTTCGCCGTTTTCGAGCTCGCGCTCGCGGATGATGTCGATGAGGCGATCGATGTTGCGGCCGGTGAGGGCGGAGACACTGGCTGCGTTCTTCCTTCGCATCTCGAATGTGTCCGTGCGATCGGCCTTGTTGTAGACCTCGATCACCTGATCCATCTTCACGCCCAGCTCGCGCAGAACGTCGTCGCCGACGGCGCGCTGGTCTTCGAACTGCGGGTGGCTGGAGTCGATGACGTGCAGCACCAGATCGGCGGCTACCGCTTCCTCCATCGTCGAGCGGAACGAGGCCACGAGATGGTGCGGGAGTTTGCGGATAAAGCCGACCGTGTCGATGATCACCGTTTCGCGCGGCATCTCGAAGGCGGCCTTGGCCGACTTGGCGTCGAGCGTGGCGAAGAGCTTGTCGGCCGCTTCGGCCGAGCCGCTGGTGAGGCGGTTGAAGAGCGTCGACTTGCCGGCATTCGTGTAACCGACGATGGCCACGGTGAAGACGGAGTTGCGCGATTTGCGCTGCGTTTCGCGAATACGCTCGATCTTGGTCAGCTCCTCTTTGAGACGGGCGATGCGATTGCGGATGATGCGGCGATCGAGCTCGAGCTGGGTCTCGCCGACGCCGCGCGTTCCGATGCCGCCGGCCTGGCGCTCGAGGTGCGTCCAGGCCCGGGTGAGGCGCGGCAGCATGTATTCGAGCTGGGCCAGCTCCACCTGCGTGCGCGCTTCGCGGCTGCGCGCGCGGCCGGCAAAGATGTCGAGAATGAGGCCGCTTCGATCGATGACTTTGGCCTCGGTGATTTTCTCGAGGTTGCGCGCCTGGGCCGGGGAGAGATCGTCATCGAAGACGATCAGCGTGGCGTCGCCCTTCTGGGCCAGCGATTTGATCTGCTCGGCCTTGCCGCTGCCGACGTAGGTGGCGGGATCGGGTCGCGGCCGCCGGGCGAAGACGCGATCGACGACGACACCGCCGGCGGTCTCGATCAGTTTTTCCAGTTCGGCGAGGTGTTCTTCGGCGACGCTGCGGGTCAGGTCAGGAAGAACGAGAGCGACTGCGATGACGTTTTCGGGCACGTTGCGTTGAGGGATGAATGATACGTCAAAAGAAAAGGCGCCGCGGTTGCGGCGCCTTTCCACGTTCGATGCAATGACTCAGAGGTGCTTGTCGAAGAATGTCCAGGGTCCGACCGGATGGCCGGCTTTCAGATGCTGCGCCTGCATGTAACCGTCGATCGCGGCAGCGACTCCGACGAGACCGGACACGATGCCGCAACTCGCCAGTCCCAGAACCCACGCGATCACCGCCACGATCCCTTTCATCTTCTGGCCGATGATGAAGTAGCCGACACAGCCGGCGAGCAGAAGGTTCAGCACCGCGATCAGGACGGGATCCTTCGGCGGCTGCTGCGGATAGATGATCTCGCCGCCCGGTGGACCGGCAGGCGCGCCCCCCGTTGGAGGCGGGGGCGGTGGTGGTGGAGGCGTGTAGGAGCCGCCGGGGGTATCCATTGAAATCTCCTTTGACTACATCTTCTCGGCCATGTCGGTGATGACCGGGATGCGGAAACGCTGGCCGCCGACGCCCTTAACGATGCACATCACGCGAAGGACGAGGAAGCCGATCCAGACGATGCACTCGACCAGTGCCAGGCCGCAGCCCAGCGTGGCCAGGATGCCGCGCAGCGCGAAGCCGGCGATCATGAAGACGATCCAGATCACGATCTCGGCGCCGACGAGGGCCAGACCATTCTTGGCGTGCCACTGGACTTCCGGATCATCTTTCTTCGTCAGCAGCGGGATCAGCGCCAGAATCCAGAGATACGACAGGATGACCATGATCGTACGGTCACTGTTCGGCGCGGCCGCGCCCGGAGGAGGTGGCGGCGGAGGGGTGTAACTTCCACCGGGAGGGGGCGGAGGCGGCGGCGTGTACGGTGTCTCGCTCATTGCTTCTCCTTCAGTTGTCGGTTCGGGTTCGAGGCGATTCTAACGGCTTTCGGTGAGGGCGGTTAAACGTTTTTCCGCGGCCATGAGAGGAAACACGCAGAGCGCGATGGAGAGTGTGACCGCAGTCACGAGCGGAATGACGTCGACGGCCAGCGCTTCGGTTTCGAATCCGAAAAATCGCGAGAAGAAATAGCGCATCACCGGCTTGGCCATCAGCGTCATGATCCCTCCGACGTATGCAAGAGCCGCGGCCATGTAGGCGAACCCGCCGAGCGAGAGGCCGACCTGCAGCGGATTCTCGGCCGCGAAGTCGGGAGACAGCGCGCCGAGTCCGACGCCCATGCTCACCAGCGTCACGCCGAGCATCGAGGCGCCGATGAGTGTGAACGTCCAGACCAGGCGGTTGGCGTCGAGCAGCAGATCGGCGAACGTGGTCAGCAGGAGCGAGAGGATCGTCAGCGGCGCGCCGTAGACCAGCACCTTGACGATGAGCAGGCGGCGATACGACACCGGCGCGCTCTGCAGCAGCCAGAATGCTTTTCCTTCCGACGAGATCGAAGGATAGGCGAAACGGAGACAGATTGCTGCGACGACGAAACCGGCCATGCCGAGGTTCGCGTAGGCCACGATCGTGGCCCGGGCGTCGCCGCCCAGAGGCAGCATGCGGATGTTGTAGAGATAGAGAAACACAAGGGCCAGCATCAGGAAAAGCTGCGACCATTGCGCGACGTCGCGAGTCAGCGTGCGAACTTCTTTTCCGATCATTGCCCGCGTTGGTGCGGAGAATGGCGCCAGCAGGCGGTCGGAGATTCGCGTGAGGCCGGTCGCGCCGAGCGCGCTGGGGGCCATGCTCTCGCGGGCTCGCACGAAGGCGGGGAAGTAGATCTTCCTGGCCACGAGCACGAAGATCGCGAAGAGCGCGAGCGCGGTCACGGCAATCTTCGGCGGCAGCATCGATGCCTGGCGGCCTTCGCCGATGGCCACCATCACATCAGCCAGCGCCGTTCCCGGATAGCGTTCGATCGACGGCATCTCCACGGTGCGAAGGACGCGCGTCAGATCGTCGGTATTGATGCTGGCGAAAAGCCGCTCCGGCCGGCTCATGCGGAAGGCGATGACGGCCACCGTCAGCACCAGGATGGCGATCGTGGCCACGATCTGGCTGACGCGCTGGATGGGGAAGAAGCGCACCAGGACGATGATCGTCAGCGCGCCGAGCGAGACGGAGATCGACAGCAGCAGCGCCAGATTGACCAGCACGATCGGATAGAGCCGCATCGGCGTGTGGTATCGCTGCGCGAAGGCCACGAACATCGGGGCGATGAAGATGTAGATCATGGCCGCGCTCTGGGCGAACGTCTTTCCCCATCGCGCGATGACGAGGCGCGTCTTCGACATCGGTGCGGCGTGAAAAATGTCGAGATCGAGATCGCTGAAAAACGCCCCGATGGCCGCCGTCATCGCCGAGGAGAAGAGCATGACGAAGGCGGCCAGGAAGACCAGCGCCAGCAGATTGCGCAACAACCCGAGCGCGAAAAACGGCGTGGTTTCTTCGATCTTGGCCATGGCCGCGAAGAGACGGCGGAAGAGGGCGAAGTCGCCGTAGAGGAAGGCAGCGAAGAGCAGGGCAACGATCGATGTGCGGGTGATCGTCGCCGCGTTGAAGGGGCTGAGTTTGGAGATGGTGATGCGGATGGGCCAGAGCATGCGGTTACGCTGAGGTTGCCGGGTTGCCAAGTTGCCAGGTTGCCTTGGTCTGAGTTTGTGCCATGCCATCCCAAGCACTCGAATGTGGCAACCTGGGAACCTGGCAACTCGGCAACCCCATCACACGATCCCCTTCACCTCATCGAGCCACGTCATCGCGCTTTCATATCTCGATGCGCGGGCTTTTCCCCGCTCCAGGCCCAGCTCGACCAGGCGTTCGATCAGGCGGGAGTACTTGATCTCCGTCGCTTCCCACAGCTTCGGGTACATCGAAATGTTCGTGAAGCCTGGGATGGTGTTGATCTCGTTCACGTAGAGCCGGTTCTTGCCGTGCTCGAGAAAAAAGTCGACGCGGGCGTAGCCGGCAGCGCCGATCGCTTTGAACGCGGCGATGGCCAGGCGGCGGATCTCGTCGATCTTTTCCTTCGGCAGCCTGGCCGGGATGACGAGCTGCGTCTTGTCTTCGACGTACTTGTCCTCGTAGTCGTAGAACTCGCGGCCGGCGATGATCTCGCCCGGCAGGCTGGCCTGCGGATCGTCATTGCCGAGAACGGCCACTTCGATTTCGCGGGCATCGATGCCGCGCTCCACCAGCGCCTTCTCGTCGAATCGAAAGGCTTTTTCGATCGCCGCGCCGAGCTCCGCGTCACTCTTCACCTTGGTCACGCCGACCGAGGAACCGCCGTTGGCCGGCTTCACGAAGTAGGGCAGACGCAGCGCGTTGTTGACCGCGCGGACGATCCGTTCGCGCTCGTTGCGCCAGTCGGTTTCGTGCACCTGGACGAAATCGACCAGCGGGAGCTTGGCCGCGGCAAAGGCGTGCTTCATGTGTCCCTTGTCCATGCCAATCGCCGAGGCGGTCACGCCGCTGCCGACGTAGGGCAGGCCGAGGATTTCCAGATAGCCCTGTAGCGTCCCGTCCTCGCCGTTCGTGCCGTGGATGATTGGGAAGACGCAGTCGATCGATGCGCCGCGTACCCACGACTCCATCGAGAAATCATGGTCGCCATGGTCGCTTTTGTCGCTGCCGTCGAGTATGCGCGCGCTCCGGTCCGGCGCGATGAAGCGGCCGTCTTTGGCGATACAGACCGGAACGATCTCGATGCGCGGTTTCGGCGCGGCGGCGGCAACCGAACGTGCCGAGAGAATCGAAACTTCGTGCTCTGCGCTGCGACCGCCGAAAAGAAGGACTGTGCGAATGGGCATATGCGGAGAGTCTAGCTTCTCCACAACCCGCGCTGCACGCTGTGGCCGAACGATTCCAGCAGTACTGACGGGAGCACGTTCAGAGCGTGTGCGAGCCGCAGCACGACCGACAGACTCGGCACTTTGTCGCCGCGCTCCACCTGGCCGACGTAGGTCGTCGTCAGGCCGGAACGGTCGGCCAGATCCTCCTGCGTCCACTCGTACTCATGGCGGACGCGGCGGACGACCGCTCCAAAGATGGCTGCCTCTCGCGCTTTCGGCACGTGTGGAAGTAACAATTGGTACTGAGTTCTTGTCCAGTAACCACCGTTACCTACTGCCGTAAGGCGCGTTCCCCCTCGGTTCCATAACCCGCAGCCCGAGGGGTCGCTCCACGGAGCGTGGACCGGCCCTTTTCAGACCAGAATCAGGTCGCCGGCGCTGATCGTGATGGTCTCGAAACCGTTGCGAAGACGGGCGTGGCCGTGCTCGTCGATGCCGTCCCACGTCCCCTCGACGAGGCGCTCTCCGACCTGGCACTGGATGCGATCGCCGGTCTCGTGAATCGCGTAACGGCGCCACTCGCCGAGCACTGTTTCGCGATCGAGCGGGCGCCCGAGGCGCTGATCGAGATGCTCGACGAAGGCCTCGGTGGCCATATCGATGCCGTGGAAATCGCGCGGCGACACTTCCGAGATGGTGGTGGCGTTCGGCCGCGTGTCGTCGACCACCGGCTCCACATTGATGCCGGTTCCGATCAGCAGGTAGGCGCGATCGTCGGTCATCCGCGCTTCGATCAGGATGCCGGCGATCTTGCGGCCGCCGACGAGGATGTCGTTGGGCCACTTGACGCGCGCGTCGATGGCGAAGACTTCGCGAAGATACGAAGCAACGACGTTGGCCATCTCCAGCGGGATCAGCGGCAGTTCCTCGGGCGGGATCGGCAGGAGCGTCGTGGCGTAGATGCCCTTTCCCGGTGGCGATGACCAGCTCCGTGCGTTGCGTCCGCGGCCGGCAAACTGCTCGCGGGCGATGATGATCCCCTTCGGCAGCGACAGCTCGTTCTCGATGCACTCGTTCACGATGCGCCGGGCAACGAGGTTCGTCGAAGCGACGCGCGGAATCACCGCGATCGATTCGATCGTGGTGAGGCGGTCGACGATTTTGCGGGTGTCAATCATGGGTTTGAACAAGGGATGAGGGACGAGGGACGAGGGACAAAAGTGGAGAGATCATCCCTCGTCCCTCGTCCCTTCTCCCTGATTCTTCATCAACTTCTCAATCCTCGCCCGCAGTTCGGCTTGCCGGGCCTGCGCGCCCTGCACAATGGCGGGGGGAGCGTTGCGGATGAACTGCTCGTTGACGAGTTTGGCGTCGAGGGATTCGAGCTCCTTGCGGCTCTTCTCCAGCTCCCGCTCCGTCCGCTCCTGCTGTTCCTTCGTGACCACCTTCTGCGGAAACTCGATTGCGATCTCGAAGCCTTCGACGACGTCGTGATGCGCGTCTGCGGGCGGCTCGGCGTTGACGAGGACTTCCGTCAGCCGCGCCAGATCGATGAGCAGATATGCATAGGTTTGGAAGAACGCGGCATCGCGGCCCTCGGCGCGGACATGGAGTTTGAAGCGATCCTTCGGCGTGAAGCCGCGCTGTGCCCTGGCGTCGCGCACGGTCGTGATCATGGCCTGGACGGCGCGCACCATCCGCTCCGCTTCGACATCCTCCAGCGACTCCTCAGCCACCGGATACGGCGCGACCATGATCGACGGCTCGACGCCGCCAAGCTTCTGCCAGATCTCCTCGGTGATGAAGGGCATGAAGGGATGAAGCAGGCGTAGCGACCGGTCGAGCACTTCGAGGAGCACCCGTTTGGCGCGCTGCTGATCCTCCGAGGAGCCGTGCCGGCCGAGGAGGACCGGCTTCACCATCTCGATGTACCAGTCACAGAACTCGTGCCAGAAGAATTTGTAAATCGCGTTCGACGCCTCATCGAATCGGTAGTCGGAAAGGGCGCGATTCACCGTCCGAGTCGTCTCGTTCAGTCGCGAAAGGATCCAGCGCTCGATGCTCTTCAGCTCATCGCGCTCGATGGCCTTCGCCGACGACACCTTCGTATCGATGTGCATCATGGCGAAGCGCGAGGCGTTCCATATCTTGTTGGCAAAGGCCGCGTAGCCCTGCATGCGCGACTTGGCCAGCGGAATGTCGCGGCCGGAAGCGAAGATGGCCAGCGTGAAGCGAACGGCATCGGCGCCGAACTCGTCGATCACGTCGAGCGGATCGATCACGTTCCCCTTCGTCTTCGACATCTTCTGCCCGTGCTCGTCGCGCACGAGGCCGTTGAGAAACACCTGGCTGAACGGCGCTTTGCCGGTGAAGCGCAGTCCGAACATGATCATCCGTGCCACCCAGAAAAAGACGATGTCGAAGCCGGTGATCAGCACGTCAGTCGGGTAAAAAATGCGCAGGTCTTCCGTTTCGTCCGGCCAGCCCATCGTCGAGAACGGCCAGAGGCCTGACGAGAACCAGGTGTCGAGGACGTCAGTCTCCTGCGTGATCTCGGTCGAGCCGCATTGCGGACATGAAGCCGGATCATCGACGGCAACCGTCAGGTGGCCATTGGCGCAGTAGAAGGCGGGAATGCGATGGCCCCACCAGAGCTGGCGCGAGATCGTCCAATCGTGGATGTTCTCCATCCAGTTGAAGTACGTCGCTTCCCAGCTCTGCGGGAGGATGCGGATCGTGCCGTTGCGCACGACGTCGATGGCCGGTTTGGCCAGCGGTTCGATCTTCACGAACCACTGCCGCGAGATCATCGGCTCGATGACGGTCTCGCACTTTCCGTGGATGCCGATCGAGTGCGTGTAGTCTTTCACGTCGCGCAGTGCGCCGGAGTCGCGCAGCATGGCCACGACTTTCTTGCGCGCCTCGAAGCGATCGAGTCCCGCAAACTCCGCCCCAGCCGCCTCTGTCATCTTGCCGCTTTCGTCGATGACCTGCAGTTGCACGAGGTTGTTGCGCTTGCCGGCTTCGTAGTCGTTCTTGTCATGCGCAGGCGTGACCTTGACTACGCCGGTGCCGAACTCGCGATCGACGAGAATCGGATCGGCGACGATGGGAATCCGCCGGTTGGCGATTGGCAGAATGGCCTCGCGTCCGATCACATCCTGATATCGCTCATCTTCGGGATGCACGGCCAGCGCGGTGTCGCCGAGCATCGTCTCCGGGCGCGTCGTGGCAATCGTCAGCACGCGATCCGAATCGGCCACCGGATAGTCGATGTGGTAGAGCTTCGAGGCCCGCTCGTCGTACTCGACCTCCACGTCCGAGATCGCCGTGCGGCAGTGCGGGCACCAGTTCACCATGGCGATGCCGCGATAGATCAGGCCGTCCTCGTGCAGCTTCACGAACGCGGTGCGGACGGCGTGGGCCAGTCCTTCATCGAGCGTGAAGCGCAGCCGCGTCCAATCGGCCGAGGCGCCGAGGCGCTTGAGCTGATCGATGATCTGGTGGCCGTACGACTCCTTCCACGCCCACACGCGCTCCAGGAACTTCTCCCGCCCGAGGTCGAGGCGGGCGATGCCTTCCTTGGCAAGCTCGCGCTCGACGATCATCTGGGTGGCGATGCCGGCGTGATCGGTTCCGGGCAGCCAGAGCGTGTTGAACCCGCTCATCCGCTTCCAGCGCACGACGATGTCCTGCAGCGTATTGACCAGCGCATGCCCGATGTGCAGCCGTCCGGTCACGTTCGGCGGCGGGATGACGATGGAAAACTTCGGCCGCTCGGCATCGAGCAGCGGCGTAAAGAATTCGCCCTTCTCCCAGAATTCGTAAAGGCGCTGTTCGATCGCCGCCGGTTCGTATCGCTTGTCGAGCTCTTCGGGCATGAGGGCGCGGATTATAAAGGTTGGTTGCCGGGTTGCCGGGAAGGTTGCCAAGTTGCCGGGTTGCCAAGTTGCCCGAAAGGTTTCAAGGTTGCTCAGTTGCAAGGTTGCTAAGTTCGATTGGCAACTCGGCAACTCGGCAACTCGGCAACTCGGCAACTCGGCAACTCGGCAACCAAGTAACCAAGCAACCCAGCAACCGCACCCCATGCTCCTCTCCATCGAAACCTCCTGCGATGAAACCTCGGTCGCTGTGCTCGACAGCGATGGAGCGGTGCGTGTCAATCTCATCGCCTCGCAGATCGAGCGTCATCAGCCGTTTGGCGGCGTGGTGCCGGAGATCGCGTCGCGCGAGCATCTGCAGCATCTCTTTCCGCTCCTCACCCGCGCGCTCGAGGACGCGAAGCTGACCTGGAGCGATATCGATCGCATCGCCGTGACTGCCGGGCCGGGACTCATCGGCGCGCTCCTGGTCGGCGTCGCCGGTGCACAAGGTCTCGCCTACGGCCTCGGCATTCCGCTCGTCCCGGTCAATCACCTCGAAGGTCACATCTACTCGCCTTACCTTCAGCGCGAAGGCCCGTCCATCCCGTTGCCGGAACGCTTTCTCAGCCTGGTCATCTCCGGCGGTCATTCGTCGATCTACGACGTTCGCGGCGGCGTCATCACCATGCTCAATCGCACGCGCGACGATGCCATCGGCGAGACCTTCGACAAAGTGGCCAAATTCATCGGCCTGCCCTATCCCGGCGGACCGCAGATCGAAAAGCACGCCGATCAGGGAGAGATCGATAGGAAGCGATTCCACTTCGCCATGCCGCAGTTCAACGACAAGTCGGTCGACTTTTCCTACTCCGGCATCAAGGCCGGCGCGATCCGTCTCGCGCGCGAGCACGGCATCAGCGTGACCGGCGACGCAAAAGTCCTGGCCGATTTCTGCGCCACGTTCCAGGAAGCACTCATCGATCAGCTCTTCGATCGTCTCGATGCCATCTGGTCGGGACTCGATGCGCCCAAGGCGGCCGAGGTCGTCATCGCCGGGGGGGTTGCAGCGAACGGAGCGTTGCGCCGCCGCATCGTTGCTTGGGGAAGCGATCACAGCGTCATCGTCCGCCTGCCGGAGAAACGCTACTGCACCGACAACGCCGCCATGATCGCTTTCGCCGCCATGCAGAAACAGGATGGCGCCACCGACCCGCGGCGCGTTTCCGCTCGTTCACGAGTTCAGTGAAACCTTTCTTTGAATCCCACGTCCAAATTTGTGAGCGCTGAACTGAACCACAGACCCTGATCTCCTACCCCTCTCCTCGACTCGCCCCGCCCTCGCTCAGGCGGGGCACTTTTTTTTGCAGCACAATGGCCGGATGAAGAAAATCGTCGTGGCCGGCGGAAGTGGATTCATCGGTGAGCCACTCGTTCACCGACTCGTTACTCGCGGCGATGACGTCGCCATCCTCACTCGCAATCCTTCGAAGATCCACGCCGGACGAGGTGTGTCCTGGAATCCGCCGTCCGAGGGAAGCTGGGTCGATGAAGTGGCCAAGGCGGATGTCGTCATCAACCTCGCCGGCGAAAACGTCGGCGGCGGACGGTGGACCGAAGCGCGGAAAAAGCGACTGATGGAGAGTCGCGTCGCCGCAACGAGCGCGCTCGTCGGCGCTATGTCGCGCAAGCCCAATCGTCCGCGAACATTGATCAGCGCATCGGCTACCGGCTACTTCGGCGATCGAGGTGACGAGCCTCTCGACGAAAACTCCATTCCCGGCAGCGGCCTCCTCGCCGAGGTCACAAAACGCTGGGAAGAGCGGGCACGCGGAGCGGAACCGTTCGCACGCGTGGTCATCCTCCGTTTCGGAATCGTCATGGCCTCTGACGGAGGCGCCCTTGCCAAGCTCCTCCTCCCGTTCCGCCTCGGAGCCGGCGGTCCGATGGGCGACGGACGCCAATGGATGCCATGGGTCGATCGCGAAGATGTTCTCCGTCTGATCGAATGGTTGATCGATCACGACACAGCGCGAGGCGTCTACAACGTCACCGCTCCCAATCCCGTCACCAATCGCGACTTCGCCCGCATCCTCGGCCGCGTCCTCCACCGCCCCTCGATCCTCCCCACACCCGCCTTCGCTCTTCGCCTCATCCTCGGCGCGCAGATGGCCAACGAGATGCTCCTCAGCGGACAACGCGTCGTTCCGAAACGAGCGCTGGAGGAGGGCTTCCAATTCGCCTATCCGGAGCTCGACGCTGCGCTGAAACACGCAATCTCGTAGAATGTGCGCATGCCAGAGCAAGGAACAGTGAAGTGGTTCAATGACGCCAAGGGCTACGGCTTCATCGTGCGCGAGCACGGCGCCGACGTTTTCGTCCATCACGCCTCGATCATCGCCGAAGGATTCAAGACGCTCTCCGAGGGCGATCGCGTTTCGTTCGAGATCGTGGAAGGGCCGAAGGGACTGCAGGCCAAGAACGTGGTGAAGATCTCGTAGGCAGACTCCGCAGCGAGCGATGCCCGCGAAGAACGTCCCCGAAGGCTGGCCACAGTCACGCCGCGAATCGTCGCCCACCGCGCGGATGAGCTTGTCTCGTCATCAAGCAAGTCTTCGGCGCAACCGGCGACTACTCACCCGACCGCCCCGCCACGCTGAGGATCGGAACCTCGATCATCATGATCAGCGACGCCGGCGTCCGCGATGCCACGCCGGCCTTCCTGTACGTCTATGTCGATGACGCGGATGCTGTGTGCCGCCGCGCTATTCAAGCCGGCGCAACGTCGATCGAGGAGCCGGCCGACACACCGTACGGCGACCGGCGAGGGATGGTGGCGGACGGGTGGGGGAACGCGTGGCAGATTGCGACGTATCGGGCCTGACGCGGAACACTGTTGCAAAAACGCGCTCAAACTGACCACTCCCGATTTTGCATCCGATACGACTGCGCGAGCAGCCTGACACGAAGCAGCTAATCGTTGAATCTCGGCAAGTTGCGTCACGTATACTTGGTATGTACAATCTCCCTACGCCCCCAAAAGGACAGGAAATGCTTCTTCGGCAAAGAGGGTTATTGCGAGCCCATCCCCGGCTAGATCGGTGATGCGCCATCGGCAGATGAATCATCTGGCTGAGGCGAATGAGGCAAAACGGAAATGAAAAACAAGAGGCGGTTCGTCACGAAAGGTAAGGACGGCACCACCACGATCACGATCATTACGGGTCTCGGTCGC
>Ga0307511_10002722_pt1 | contig 18400 bp, 19 predicted proteins | sample 13_EM_MG_FD_200266 | JGI IMG/M metagenome (GOLD analysis project Ga0307511, IMG submission 200266) | Populus trichocarpa ectomycorrhiza microbial communities from riparian zone in the Pacific Northwest, United States - 13_EM | ecosystem: Host-associated > Plants > Roots > Unclassified | place... | reverse complement strand
TCTCTTGACGCAGTCGGTGTAGTCCGTCGCCCCAAGTGCATTGGTCAGTGTCGTAGTGATCACTTGGGGGGAGGTCATATTCCCGTTGGCGATGAGGCGTAAGTAGCTATTGGTAGCCACAGACGTCGCTCGAGGACGATTAGGAGTCATCATGTCGGAAGGTTGGGTGTTTGGAGACGTCATCTGACATCAAGAGTCGAGGTAAGGCCGAGATTCTAACCGCCGTGTGGCAAGGCAAAACCGGAACTGACCTTATCAAACCCGTCGATGGGTGATTGTGGGTGGATATCGACCCCGAATAGGTCCTTGACATGGTCTCGTTGGTCGCCTGCCGCGAGCGCGTTGGTCAGTGTCCTAAGACTTGCTGGAAGAGACATCGGATTCTCGTCGGTGATGGAACTGGGGTAACTTGCTGGAGAGCCCACTTGGGAGGGAATCGAAACGCCGTGGTCTGTTTCGCGAGGTTTCACCCAAAATCAAGATTTGAAGTAAGTTATAGCACATACATCGCGTGAGCAAGACCCCCTAAAATCCACGCCCCACGCGTGATAGTGCGGGATCAGCAAAAATAGTTGGATCCGTTCCACACCAGAACGCCACACATTCTAAAGTCCGGAACCATCACACGAGTGAGATAGGGCTGGCAGCGCTAATTCATATTCACGAACGTTGCTTGGGATGAAACACAAGTCAATGTAACTCGTGGTTCCACCTGCGGCATTCTGTGTTTGTCGCCCATTTCAACTTGGCCCCGTACCTATCAGCATTGGAAACTACTTGGGTTATCCCTAATGGAATCCGAGTGAGTGGTGTCGCTGACCCTTGAGAAGCGACGTACAGGGACGGTGGGACTTCTCATACGGTGGATGCGGTAGGAAGGCGCCGGTCGTGTCGGCCCAAAGTGGATTTTGGCCGATTACGCCTGCCATTTCGTCGTGGTTCTAGTTGGTTGTCCCTGACCTCGGCACACGCATAGCAGTCTGATCCATCAGTCGCCTGGGATTTCGGCGGATTAAATCTATCAGGGAAAACCTCAGGGATCATCCACCAAGAGGTCCCCGTAGCAGCCGTGAACTGGTAATGTCCGTGGTTCCCGGGCATAGGACAAAAGTCTGCGAGCGAGCGCTCGCATCAGCTGTCACGAGCAAGTTTATCTGGATCAGTGTCGTTCGTTATCTTCAGACGGAATGGTCATATGCATTACCCCTTTCGGATCCCCTTTCGGATCCCCGTAGGTGATATTCATACTACATACGCAAATGAACAACGCCTCGCACAACATCTGCCAACTGTCATAGAAGTCAATAGCCAGCAACAGTCAGCCAGAAGCGGGGTAGAGCGTTCACCAAGGGAGCATATTTGTGGTTAGGTTCCCCGGCGCTGGTTGGTGTTGCCGCCGTTTGTCCGCTCAATGACCATCAGTTCTGAGCTATGGATGCACGCGCCAATCACAGGTATGGCGCTGGGGTCGGAAAGCCTCTTCCGCAAGATCACTTCGCGGCGAAATTTGTCATTAATCTGAGTGATTGCCATACGCCAGTTGGGCCGAACGACGGACCTTCATTTTCTTCAGCTGCGGAGCGGACACCCATGGCTTCTTGATCGTGACGGTGATTTCGTTGCGCCTCCCTCTCGATGCTACTCGGGACCCTCCCTTGCCGTCCAGGACTCCTGATCGTTGGGGATCGTGGGGTATCATGGAGCCTGGTGTCGGTAACATTGCACGGGTTACACGTAAAGCACGCGGGTCCGTTTATCACGTCCCCGATCCTGACGAACGATGATTTAACAATAGGAACCATGACTGCTGGATCGAAAAGGGGGCTTACCTGAGTAAAGAATCACCCAGAACATCCTCACATCCAGCCCTCCGATCTTTCCCATCCCTGCTGTTGACCACAATGCGTCCTAAAACGCGACACTGGACCTCATCTGGAAGTTTATCATTCATTGGATGGGGTCGCGGACAATGCGTAGCCATTCAAATCGCTGTTATATCCTCCCTATGATTCAGCTCCAGAATTCGTAACAGACACGTGTGTAGAACTCCCGGTAACGTTTGATCCTTGGGGGCATATGGTGGATGGCTGAACGCGTCGGTTACTGGGTTAGATACTGGTGAGGTTCGGTGCAGGAGCCGTGACGTGGATTCGTGTCCAGGGTTGTCGGGCGCTGAGGAAGGTGCGGTGATGACATAAGGCACCCGAATCGAACAACCAACATATCGACGGAATTGACAGAGAGCCAGGAGGAAGGTAGACAAAGAGACGAAAGGGCCTCGTGATCGACACTTGGAACCACGCGACGGAGCCATCCGACCGCGCCCTACGCAGCCACCTATCAAGACTTCGCCCTGCAGCATCCATATCTACACGTGCTGTGGGACTGCCCTATAGGTAGATACACCCACAATCCAAGAAATGTCTGGGGGTCAACCTGATGTGACACTCCTCCGGATCTGAACGCGACGGCGCACTGTCAGAGAATTCTAAATTTCTTTCCCCGTCCCCAACGTGAGGGTTGGACCCCCTCTACTTTGCGTGGGTTTCCGATCAGTGAAAGAAAATACTTATTCCGAGCTGATCAGGACCGTGCGTGTGATCCAAACCCAATCCCGTGGTTGTGTTCCGTGGACACGTTAGAACTCGGTACCTCGCGTCCACCCCAACCGTCACGATCGACCGTGTTTATAATGTTAGTGGGCTAAAGACTTCAGCTGGTGACCAAAGTCCTCCGAGCTTTCGATACCCACAGGAAGTTTCACCGAAGGACGACCCAAAGGGGCTTGTCCGTTCCGAGGTGTGTTGAAACATAAGGCTTCTGCTTTCCTCAGTAGGATAATATTGTTCCGGTTGGGATGCTCGAAGGGGAGGCCCGTAGAAAATGAGGCGACGCGGAGTCAGACAAAACCGGCCGTGACATGCTGAGTCGCCAATCCGGATCGAACCGGGCCGGGCGCCAACCACGGGAGACTGCATAAGTATAGGGAGCCCATGAGAGTCCACGCCGTCGAAGGATCTTGAGAGCCAGGCTACAGGATTTCAGGGGGCTGGTAACGTTAATGTAATTGGACGGCTTGCACTGTACCATTAGCGGAAGGGGGGTTGTGCGGTGGCCGCGTTATACGTGGGGTTTAGCCACACCTCCATGCGCGAGGGGTGGACAAACTCCACCTATCCGTGGCCAGTTTGATGGGTATCGTACACCGTGTATGCGCGTGGCGTTCACAGATCAGATCCTAAACAGACACTAAAGCCGTCCCAACTAAAGTCCAACGCTCAGGCTTGTCAGGAACCGCCCCATCGTACACAAGAGAAGAGGATCGTGAAAATACGAGACAGAGGGACCTCTGTGATCCACAGCTACTGGGTCGTGTCTACGCGAGCGGGACGATGGGAAATATCACGCCGTCTGTGGCAGAACAGAGTACCCGGGACATGCTGCACGTGCCTACCTTGGAGACCTCCCAGTTATGGAAAATTCATCAAAGATCCGTGTTGGTGATGCCGCGATGGCAAGCAGCCTCCTGTCCTGTGCTCGGAAAGCAGCTTACTGTCCAGAACGCTCAGACACCCCGGATCAAGTCGCTTTAGGCAGCGGGTGAAGCTTTCGACGGAGGGGGATACCAGGGGGGTTCCCCGAGAGAAGGGGGACGGGCGAGCGAAGTATCCGATGATGGTACGAGTGGAAGCGGAAGTGGTAGTTCAGTCGACAGAATGTCGCAGGGAAACCGAAGAAGTCGGGGGTAGCCCTGGATGGTACGATACCGGTAGTTGTCCCAGTGCGGCCAGGTGAAGCCAATTACCCAGGGGAACCATGGCATTAGCAAGGTAAGCTGAAGCACCGTTTGAAGATCCCTCAATGGCGAGGTGGGAGCGCCACTTCCGGGGTCATCATTTTTCGTTGCTGATCCCGGTTCTCCTCGGCAGCGGAGCCGCCGCAGTTCCGGAGATATCGCGTACCGCCTCCCGAACATCCCGAGAAATCCCGAACAGACCAAGGTTGTGATGCCAGCGCAGGCCAACAACCGAATGGTGACGATCCCAAGAGGACCGGCCCAGGCGGTAGAGCTGGACCCATTGGAGAAGAGGGAGTTGTTCAAAGCGCGAATAGGGGGTTGAATGTAGACATCAGTCACCTCGTTCAGATCCAACCCGAGCTTCTACTAGACACTGATGATGAACACTGGACTGAATATGGAACGTACCGGCTGGTGTGCCCCCAGATTCGGTCAGGGGGAGGTGTATTTAGCTCACAGATATAAAGGGTTATCTTACCCTCGCCTGGACTCCCTCAAAGTTACGGGATCTCCCCTCAGTGGGCACTAAAGAGGTCGATATGTAGGGTCGTCGGTCGTCGGCGGTTTGGTTGACTCTTTCACGGTCTGGTGGGGGCTGTTTTGATAGGTCGTCAATAGGCGGTAGAACAGAATCGACGTACCACTTTTGATCATCCTTTCCTGGGCCACCACTGATTCTTGCCCTTGGACCTTTTCTAGTCCTCTCAGGAAGGAATGAGCTCGCCCATGGCCAGGGATTGGGATCAGGGGCGCTTGAGGGCGACTTGAATATTGATCAACTGAGTTTGAAAATTTGTCGCCTTTGAAGGTCAGACAGGGGGTGCTGCGCACCCACTGGTCAGACCAACATTCTTCCAGCCCCACCGCTCGTTCTCCCCCAGGAGAGTTCTCACAATACCCAACAGTTTGCCCCGTTCCTTGTAGCTGTCGTAAGATAAATCCCAATGTCCCATCCCATCCGTGGATCTGTGAGATCCAATGAACCTGTGGTTCGCCGGGGGCCGTCATACAATGTGACAAACTCTCCGTCACCCAGGTCGAATTCATTGAATCCGAAGGAAGTGCACAGGCTCACGACTTGCGGGTTGAGTACTGAGCCTCCGCACTGCGAGTAATTCCGAAGCCATTGAAGTTCATGATCTCTGCCAGTGGCGTAGAAACCATTGACAGTGTCACTATCAGTGGGGCACCCAAAGGACCGTTGCCAGCCCACACTCTGCGACTTGGTTTGCTTGACCTCGCAATCCGTCCTTTCTCCCCTTCTTCGTTCTGCGTGATTGCGAGGCCGTGGGTAGAAATCAACTCCAAATCCACGCCTCCAGTCATTTGACGTTACTACCGCGTTCTCAGAGTTCGTCTTATTCGAGATGCTCACATTCATCATCACTTTCACCCGAACCATCTCCACCGAGGACCGCGTCTTGCGAACCAAGGTCAGCCCTTAGAACATTGGAGTTCCATGGAACCGGAACGAGTCCCTGATCGCCGTTGGAACTGGATCCGGGGTTAGCGCGGTTCCCTTATTCTTATCCCCTCGTTGGCGACCCCCCCAGTGTCTCGTCGTTTCGAAAATCACCTTGGGCTCCAGCTCGATTCCAGTGTCCGAAGGTTTGGAGGGGGACGAGTTGTACTCATTGGCAGAGCCATCATCCCTGACACCTTTTCCTCCATCGGGAGTGGCCGCCCGTGGCGTGTTCGAGGGCGATCTCATTCTCACTGATCTGGTAGGTCCTCCCCAACAAGACTCGGTAAACGGGCCGGGTTGTCGCTGGGGCGAGGTGTGTGCGTGCACTGCTATCACGGATTAGCCGTAATCACGAGTGTGCTCTGTATTGAACGCGCTAATCCCACGAACAATCATACGCGTAGTTGGCACGAAGTCCATGGGTTCGAAAATCGTCCTAACGACCCATCCATCTCTTCCCCTGCCCTCTCAAACGTAACCACCTCCCACATCGCATGGCCACGCTAAAAAAGACGACACAACCTCCTCAGTTAACACGTGAGCCAGACACAACCACCAAAGGATCTCTCTGCCTAGCCAGTCCGCAATCCGAACTGGAAATCAAACGCCCTTCGCTCGATGCTAAGGGTCCCAGCGGCGGACTCTGGTGGAATATTACCCAATAACGCAAACCCGATAAGATTACCATCGCTTTCATGGGTTCGCACCCGTTCATCTTGGGGGGTGATCCTGGATGATCGGAATGAGTCGCCAATCGCGCCCGGAGAAGCTTGGCTGCCTCGTACGGTCTTCGTCTGAAACATTCTCCGTTCGCCGGAACATAGAGGTTGGTGGGTGGAGGGTTGGTGGGCAGGAGGGTCAAGGTGACCACCGGCAACGTTGCCGGGGTCGAGACCACCGTACACCAAGGGCGAGGGTGGACGGGGACTCTGAAGGAACGTTTTCAAACCCGTCACGAAAAAGGTAAAGGGAAGGGGGTGCTCACCCACGACGAACAATTCAACCCTCTTTGTTCAGTTTTGACTCAAGCGCTCCCAAGGTCGTGCATGGGATCCCAAATGGGAGATCGTTGCCGATCGATATAGTGAAGGCGTCCAAGTCGTCCAAGTTGTACGACCTGGCGAACAATGTTCCGTTCGGGACACGCGCCCAAGAAGAGACCGCATGGCGGCGCATGGAGGAGAACGTTGACGGAAGTCCTCAACACCTTGCTTATGGCTCCAAATAATCTCCGATCCACCTGCGCGACGACGCGCCATCTTCCCGAGTTGAGTTATCCTTGTCGATCCCAAGCGGGTTGAGATGAATCTGGGGCTTGACAAAGGGTCGTCGCTGGAGAGGGAGAAGTAGTCGCCCAAACAATTTGCAGTATGCGGTAAGACGGTTGGTGGATGGGTAGCTTTGGATAAGACCGAGGTGGAGAACACCGCCAGGATGAGAGTGAACAGCGGAAAACTGTGACGCGCCGACCCTGAGGGAGACGCACCTATACCCCTACTCAGCCGCGCGAATCGTTGACGGGCGTGCGTTTTCCTTCCCGTTGTCGTCGTCGCATCTTGAGCGTTCGGTCGGGGTGAAGGTCTGGAACAGTGGTTCGGAATTTCTGGTGGTGGTCGAACACGGAATACATCGATCGATCTTTCACTCTATTGCCGCGATGTGGCAGGACAACCACCCCAGATTGTAATTTTCTTCTCAACTAATTACATGGAGGAAGTTCAGTAATTCATTGCGGTTGAGCGCACCGCTTGCATGAGGTTGGTCAATGCGTCTGTGTCGTGGCTGCCTGGCTGATCTCCCGGCCGTGCGCCTCGTGGATCGGGGGCGGCGCAGGGCACCTACCCCATCTCGCCAAAGACGGGCTGTCTACTCACCCGTGAGCCGTCTCCGCACTGGGGGACGTTTCCCATGTCCTTACCGAATCCTCCGGCCTTCCAGCAGCCCTACCGCCCCCGACAGCTCCCCGTCCAAGCTCCACGACCGACCCAGAAACGTGCCCTATGGTGAATCCTCACAGCGATGCGTTCCGCAATTTCGGCAATGATCCAATCGAGGACAAACCTCCGCCTCGACCTCTGAGCAAACGTGAGCTTCGCGAGCTTCGGAAGAGAGAGAAGAAAGTTGGTGGAGTTCCCGAAAAACGTGAAGTACGTCGTGATCCCCATCTCTTCCAACAAAATATCATTCTAATTCCCCACAGAGGAGTAAGGGGCAAACGGGACCCCACCGCGAGAATAAAGAAACGGAAACCCGAGAATCCAACAAGCTCGAGGCATGTTGTGATCCTCATCTCTTCCGGCACGATGGCGTTCTGACTGCCGCAGGAGAAGCAGCGAACAGAATTTGAATGTGAAGAGAGGGAGGTTAACGAACTTGAGGAAAGGCCCGAGGTACGTCACATCCTCCACCCCTTCTGACCGAATATCATTCCGATTATCTCAGGACGTAGAGAGGCAAAACAAACTTAAACGTCAGAATCGAGAGCAAGAGGCCACAGAACTCGAGTCCCGGACAGATTTAGGCGGGCCACTCCCCGATATCCAGGGACCCCCGCTCCTTCAATCACATCGAGATCAACAAGAACCTCCGTGGAGTCGAACGGGACACTCTGTGACGTCAGACCCGCAGATAAACGGTGTGTCCCCCGGCGCACATAACAATCCCCGAGAGATACTAAATCCACACCTTCCTTCGTAGGTGAACGCGGGGGCAGCCAGGACCAGGAAGCCCAAGCTGCTCCGGAAAACACACTAGGTACATATGTGATACAGACCCGTCCACAGCTCAACCAACCTTTTCGACTGACTACAGATCGTTCAAACTCTCCGGCCTGGAGACAGCTGATCACCAATACCCTCACCATGAACGAGCGCGTCTCTCTAGTGACGACGATTTTGTCGGACCGTGACCAGGTTGAGACGGTCAGAGGTCTCTCCGGGGACGATGCCCAGAAATTTATCGATATCGCAGATAAGGTACATCTCCGTGTTCTTTCACCTCAAAAGGACGGGTGGGTTGACTCCTATTTACCCTTCCACGTCCTGTCGGCCAGGTGTTGGATAGTCTCGCACCAGAGGTCCGCAAGAGTTGTTTACGCACTGTGTATAAGATTTGTGGCCACCAGGCCCTTCTTCCACGAGCACTGACGATTCAGCTTGATTCCGACCTAACAGGGGACGCACTATATGGTGGCGGATTTGCGGATGTCTGGAAGGGTCGATATCGGGACCAGGATGTTGCGGTCAAGATTTTGAGAGTATACCAAACAAACGTCCAGCAGATCAAAGGAGTGGGTCGCTGGTCATGTTTTGGGCCTGCGGTCGTGGATGATCTTCGATCTGTCTGTAAGATGGGTATGGTGGCGAAGAACCGTTCTTCCTAACTGGTATAGTCCTTGTTGATCTAGAGCGGGTTGAGGCGGACAGGGCTTGAAGAAGTAGATGAAAACCGTACCGCTGGTGAGAGTGAAGGAGTACATCCAAACGATTATCGATCATCATGCACGGTGGGGTGGCTATTGCAAGGGTGGCATTTGATGAAACCAAGGCGGAGATCGCCGCCGGGAGGACAGTGGATGGCAGGAGAGATGGAGGTGGGAGGAGAGGTCTTGAGGGGCACACGTGGCGATGAGGACGGGAATTTACTGCTCCTCTTAGAATCGAGTACGCCTAATGTGACTGAGTAGGAACTCACCCAGAACGAAGGGAAAATAGTAGAAGGATATCCAATAGAATGCGTCACAGCAAGCAAGGTTTCTGCCGACGCCAAGTCGGCATTTCTCTACTAGGCTAGCACTATTTATTTACCGGTATCGATTAGATAACGAACCTTTCCGCAATACCACCAACCGTCGTCCTTTCTGTCGTCCGTCTGTTCCTCAGTGTTGGCGGCTCACATCGCCTTCCAATAATCTGGCGAACGTGGGACATGGATAAAATTCTCACTCCCCTTTCCCTCTCGGTGCTGGTGATCTACGCTGGTTACGTAATCGGAATCTAACCTGGGCGGACAAGTGGTCGACAATAGAGATGGCATTAGAAGGCCCGGAAACCGACAACATCCATTCCGAAGCAAACCTTCTCATGAACGCAGTGTTCTCTAAATGACACACACATGTCACCCTCCCTGCACTCTTCCATGATTCGTGTCATGGGCTACTGATGCGATAAACCTATAAATGAGCGATAGCAGCTTGGGGGATTTCACTGCGACTCGCTTCTCCCCTCTGACACTCACGCTCGTCTACCTCCGTTCTCCTAACGATGCTCAGTCGCCTCCTGACAATTCCGGCGCTTACTGGTCTGATGTGGCCCACCATGATTGGCGATGACTACCGTCCGGCCTGTAAAGCGGTTGAAGTCGCGATATCCAGCGCGTCCAAGGTCTACTATCCGGGTAAGCACGGGTGGTTATTGTTTCGGTCAAGCTAGGGCTCATGCGCGGACAGGTCACCCCTTGTATGCCAAGGGAAGCTATCATTTTGTCGCATCCAGTCAAGAAAATCCTGCGTGTGTGGTCGAACCTGGCACACCGGCGGACGTGGGCGAGATTGTACGTTCATTTCACTCGGCGTCATACGCCGTCCCTCACAGCCCTTACTAAGACGCGCCCTCCCCGAAAACTAGCTCAAAGTGATCGATGCCACGAGGACTCCGTTCGCCGTAAGTGATCGTTGCCTTGTCGCAATCCGGGCCAAGGTCAAATATCTGACTCCTCGGTGTGCCAGGTGAAGAGCGGTGGTCACGCTTCCAATCCCGGGTTCTCTTCAACGAAGGGAATCCACATCTACACCGGACAGTTTTCCCAGGTGACCTACGATGCAGCTTCTAGCACTGTCGTAATCGGGAGCGGCCTGATCTGGGACACTGTTTACCAACGGCTCCAAGAACACCGCGTTAACGTCGTTGGTGGCCGTGCAACTGGGGCAAGTGGGCCCGATTCCCTTGGTCGGGACGCCAATAACTGACCCTTTCATGCAATAGGTCGGCGTAGGAGGCCTCCTACTCGGCGGAGGTTTGTCTGTATAAATTCTCCGTCACTTTGTACGCTAACGGAACGCCGATAGGGTACTCCTACAAAACTAATCAGTATGGGCTTTCTGTCGACAGCATTGTCGGCTTCAACTTGGTTCTGCCAAACGGCACGGTTAGCTATGTGACCCAATCAACCCACCCCGATCTCTTCTTTGGCTTGAAGGGTGGATTCAATAATTTTGTGAGCCATTCCCGCCACCGTTACCGCAATCCACTTCGACTCACCGCGTTCCAGGGGATCGTGACAGATTTCACGATGACCGCGTTCCCGCAAACCGAAGTATGGGTATGGATATCCCACTCTGCCACTGTTCGACGAGTTGTTAACTCTTGTTTCAGGGCGGGCGGATCACGTACCCCATTCTCAAGTCCGATGAGGTCCGCACCGCTATCGCAGGTTTCTCCGCCTCCGCCCAGAACCCGAAGGCTGCAATTCTTCCCTCGTACACCAGCATCGCGGGGGACCTCTCCATCAAACTCGGCGTCTTTTACGATGGCCCAACTCCACCACCCGGCACGTTTGAAAACTTCATCAATATTCCATCTATTTCGAGAGACGTGAAAACTCGGTCATACCTCGACATGATCTTAAGTTCTAGTTCCAATTCTACCGCGGGTCTTCGGTGAGTTCATTTCAGGACTTGTCGCTTGATTCCCTTATTGACCTTCCATAGTGGCTCCTTCCACACGCTCTGTGTCAGTCACTTTAGTGAAACCTTCTTGGAAGCGGTCGAGGATGAGTTGAAGGTTAGGATACCAATCCCTTATCTCTAAACCCGACTCAACCCTCCTTTGGACTACAGTATTGGACCGCCCAGTTAACCCCGTTGGGCGGGGCCTTCTTCGCGTACAGTCCCGAACCCTTCCTCCAAAGTTACCTTTCCCACGCGAACTCTCCATCAGCCTTCCCAGCCCCGTCAGCTCGTCAACCAGGCAAAGCTCCCAATCCACTCTTTGTCCACTTTGCTTGGACAAACTCCCTCTACGATGACGAGTTCGTTGCAGCTCTGGAAGAATCAATCAACCGCCTTGCCGCCGTTGCCGACGTAGAGGGATCACTCACAAACGGCCCTCCAGCATTGTACGGAAACTACGGAAACGCCAAAATGCCTCTGGTCAATATCTACGGGGACAATTTGCCAAGCTTGCGGGCACTCAAAGCCAAGGTCGACCCTAACAACGTTATGGGTTTGTCGGGCGGATTCAAATTCTAACCTTCGGTCGGATATCTCTCAACGATTCCCGTGAATGTACACCAGTTCCTTTCCTATTGACCCAGCTGTAACTCTCTCTTGATGTATCGGGCCCTACACACGTCGCACTACATCGATACCGTATATCAATGCCATATATAGATAGTCCACTCCACCAGGGAGCGACTATTGTAACCTGCTTCGGGGGGTTCATCTCACAACCCCCAAGCGCATGCCTCATCACCCCCCAACCGTCTTCCCGGTGCGAAAATGAGTCGGCGTCATACGATTCCCTTTTAGGCCGGGAACGAGTGTACAACAATCTCGGGAGTACAGCAGGGGCTAAACTAGAATGCGCAAGGTGAAATAAGACGAGATACAAGTAACGAGGGCGAATGAGCAGCACATACCACCACATGGTCGTTGGTAATCATAGCCCTGGTTCCTTTTGGAGCGTAGAACGGCCTTGAAGAAATAATGAAGGGCCCACGTTTCGTCACAGTCCACTCCCTAGCCGCCTCGTCACTACATCGCGCCATCCAATCCACAAACATCGCCCAGCGCTGGTCGAAGCTGTACTCCATATACTGGACGCGCCCGTCACCCACCTGACCGACGGGTAAAACCATAAGGTAGGGGTGTCAGTGATTCAGTTCACGTCAGGTGACTGTGACTGGTGTGACCTGGGGCCAGTTTTCGAACGCTCGGTTTCTTGTCACACCGGACTGCGGAGGTTGGAGAGATCATTAACCCCCCTACCTTACGAGTGCCGCTGACGAAGAAATCCATGTTTTCCCGAAGACAAGGTAGTCGCGTGACCTGAAACTCGCTCAAGCCGTGAGTGTTGCTCAGTGGCCATCCCACCCACGTTGGTGGGCGACGATTTCTATATACGGTATATCCGAACAGCCCGAGGGCGTGAAGTCAAAGTCAAGTCATATACTTCGAGTTACCGTGACTTATTTTTTTTGACTTGGTAACTAAGTCATAGTCAGTGACTCGCACAACACCGCACTCACTCGATCGCGCGTTTCCCCGTCGCGGTCACCGGCATATTGCAAGCGCGGTCAGAGTGAGGGTTCGGAATAGTTGACTTTTTGCGAGGACTTCTTCGGTGGTGAGCGAGTGTGGACTGGATGCTGTGACGTGTCGATCGATCTTACTTGCCGTGAACCGGACATTCAAGGCACCTACTAGTCACCCAACTCGTAGTGCTGTCGACAATTCACAGAATCGAATACCATTGATTCGTTCTTCTCCAGCGCACCACACGCATGATGCTGGCCAACGTGTCAGCGCCGTGGCAGCCTGTCCGACTCCCGGATCGTGCGCCTCGTGGATCAAGGGAGGCGTTGTGAACGTAACTCACTATCTCTTCAACGACGAGTGCTGCACCCGCTACCGTGCCGAAAGATATCCCCCACCTTCCAATCGAATTCCATGGCCTTACAGCAACTCGGTCACCTCGACAGGTCTTCATCCAAGTTCCACGATCAGCTCAGCAACGTGCTCAACGGCGAAGTGTACCAGAAATCCGTGGCGAATCTTGATGGAAATGAACTGGTGCTGCTTGTGGACTATCTCGACGAGGTGTGTTGCTCCATATCCCTCCCCCACTCTCTGCTTGACCCAGTGTAGGCTCTCGACAGTCTCGATCCTGCTAGCCCCGGTTTCCGGAAGTGTCTGCGCGAGCTCAGGAACATATGCGGCGCCAGGCTAATACTACTGACCCCCTACACCCTTTCCCCTTCTCTTCTGAATACCGGTCGTCAACCTATCGCCTCAGGAGGCCCTAGTGATGTATACGAAGGGACACTCAACGGTTCGAAGGTTTGCGTCAAACGTGTTCGAGTGTACTCCAAAGACAGTCCGGGGAAGGCCACAAAAGCGCGTTATCCCGTTGCCCCGCCTACCTGCCGCTACTGATGAGAACCACAGACACTCTACCAGGAGGCCGTAGTGTGGAAACGCTTGAACCACCAGAACATCGTCCCTCTCCTCGGCATCACTTCCACCCCTCTCCAGCTTATTTCAGAATGGATGCCAAATGGCAACCTGACGGAATACATTGGGACGCATCCGGACACGGATCGATTCGGACTCGTGGGTGTTCCACATCCCATCTCGTTTTATTCGCTTACCCCCTCGTAAGCTGCGCGACATCACTTACGGCCTACACCACCTTCACTCCCGTAACGTAGTTCACGGAGATCTCAAAGGGGTACGTGATCGCTCTCGATCTCGTTTCACCATCGTATTGACGGTGGCCAGCCGAACGTCCTCGTGGACGCCGCCGGTCGTGCACGGATCACGGATTTTGGGCTTGCTACGATCACCCGAGACCCACATTCAGTACGAAGCGCCTCGGGTGATCAAGGTCATACCGCACGATGGACTGCACCGGAGATCCTGACGGGGCAGGGGAGATATAGCAGAGAAACAGATATTTTCTCTTTCGCGATGGTCACGATCGAGGTTTGTGACGGACTTCCCCCTCCACACTAACCATTGACTTACGCTTTGACGTAGGTTTTTACCGGCGCGGTTCCGTTTGGTAATAGTCCGCCGGCAACTGCTATGGTGGCTATAATGGACGGTAGACGCCCATCTCGGCCGACCCATTCAAATTTCACAGAAGGGTTGTGGGAGTTGGTGCAACGCTGTTGGCATCAGAACCCTCACTTGCGCCCTGGGGTCTCAGAAGTGTTAGAAGTTGTGCGTGGCTTGTGAGTTCTCTCACACTGGAGATCGTGAATTCGTGGACGAAACCTATTCCCCGTGTGTAGGGATACCCCACCGTCGGGAGGCCAGTTGGGCGGGCGCGTTAGTCGCAGACCATCGCGCCGGGACCCAGTCACATCCGAGCCTCCCAAAACACACATCGACCCCCAACGGTTCGACGCCAGCAAGCTACAGAAGAGCCAAGCTCACAATCGAGTCTATGGTCATACCGGTGGGGCCGGAGCGTCCCGTAGCAACCTTCGGGATACCCTTGGTGGTAGAAACGCGTCGAGGAGAGACATGACCGACAAAGATTCTCGTGAGTCACCGGTTCGTGAACTTGCGTTTCCCACTGCTGAGATCGTCATAGGATTGGATCTCAACCGGGACTTGAACGACAACGATGAGGGAAAGTATTGGTCTGGGTCGCGAAGGGACAACCGTGGAGCCTCTCGTATGTAACCGTTTTAGTCACTCCATGCCCAGCACCTGACACAGGTGGAGGTTCCACTCTAAATGTGGGTAATAGATACGATCAAGGTGACCAAAATGCGGGTCCCTCCCGTGGGTTTATACGTTTGATTATCTTCCGGGGGCTGATGACGTTGAACAGGCACGTATGCCAAAGTCTTGTCGACACCACCGGAAGAGCCACGTACGGTGACGACGCGCCGTTCGACGACGGCAGTTTCGCGCAAGCAAAGCGCTTACAGCGTGCTTCCCGAGGCGGGCGTGGTTCAAAGAACCGTTCCCTACAGAGTAGATCCTCTTCAACCCGAGCCGACCCCGCCTGGTCGTCTGCCTGGCACTGGCGGTGCGCTCCCAAATTTGGGTAACGATCCAATTGAGGACAGTAAACCGGCTCGTGTTCTGAGCAACCGTGAGCTTCGCGAGCTCCGGAAGAAAGAGAAGAAGAACAAGGAGCTCAGGGAGAAGCTTGAGGTACGCCGTGGTCCTCACTCTCAACGACATGTCAGTCTGATCCCACTGCAGAAGGAAGAAAAGGAGGCTCGAGAACTTCAGGAGAAGCTCGAAGTATGCTGTGACTTCTTCCAGGAAAATGGCGTTCTGACTGTCATAGGAGGAGAAGCGCCGGAAGGAGCTCGAACGTGAAGAGAGGGAGGCTAGGGAGCTCAAGGAAAGGCATGAGGCATGAGAAATCCCCCACCTCCAATCGACCACCGTTCTGACTCCGCTTCAGAACGAGCAGAAGCAAAAGGAACTTGAACGTCAGAAGAAAGAGAAGGAGGCTAGGGAGCTCGAGAAACTCGCGGTATGTTGCGATCCCCGTCTCTTCTGACGGAACGACTTTCTGAGCCTATTTCAAAAGGAACAGAGGCAAAGAGATCTCGAACGCAAGAAGGAAGAGAAGGAGACTAGGGAGAGGCTCGAGGTACGTTGCGATTCACATCCCCTCCGGCAGAACACCATTTGACTTCATCGAAGAGAGAAGGGAGGCGAAGGGAACGTGAAAGCAAAGAGAAGGGGGCTCAGGAGCTCAAGAGAAGACTTGAGGTACGTCACAATTTCCACCTCTTCTGATAAATGGACACTGAAGTGGTTGCGAAGACGGCAAAAGACACTCCTATAGAAGCATCAAAGCCTGCTGAGCGAACCGCTGGGAGGGACGGCTCCGGCGCAAACGCTGATTATCCAGCCAGGAACGCCTCCCGTCAGCGCCTCACATCTCTTAACCTTGAGCCCATTCTAATTTCCTGGGTAAAGGTCGTGACTTGCGAATCGGGAACGAATCCCGCAACCAGTCCCGGACGGATTTAAGCAAGACGCTCCCCCAAAATCATCAACCCACGCTCCCTCAGATACGTCAACATCAACAAGAACCTCTACGGGGTCCGAAGAAACATGTTGGGGCACCGATCCCACAGATGAATGGTGCGTTCCTGGGGCACCTGAGAACTCCGGAACGACTTTTAACCTGCATTTCCTTTGTAGTTGAGCACGGGAGTGAGCAAGAACCTAAGGGTCAAGACGTCTCGGAGAACATACCAGGGGATATCGCACTTGCTCACAATTCGACTCTTCATCAACGTCTCCCCTTGACTGCAGATCCATTAAAACCCCCGGCCTGGAAACGACTCATCAGCTCCACCGTCGCCCCACATGAACGCGTTGCTCTGATCACGGGAATCTTCTCAGATCAAAAGGAGGTCGAGACAATCAGGAACCTATGCGGGGATGATGCTCAGACCTTTGTTGATTTGATAGATGAGGTACGTCGCTGCCCTCTTTCACCTCTAGAATGCGAGTAGGTTAACTCTTACCTATGGCCTGTCGGTTAGGTGTTGGATGACCTCCCGCCACAGATTCGCAAGAGATGTTCGCGTGCTGTGTACAGGCTTTGTGGCCGCCAAGCCCTGCTTCCGAGATCACTGACGATCCCGCTTCGTTACGACCCAACGGAGAGCCCCCTGTGTCATGGTGGGTTCGCGGATGTGTGGAAGGGTGAGTATGGAGGCCAGGAGGTCGCGGTCAAGGTTTTGAGGATGTATTCAAAGAATAACCCCGAGCGGACCAGAAGAGTGGGTCGCTGGTGGCGCTCTTTGGTTTGTCGCATCCACAGACAACTGACTGTGTCTTGTAGAGGTTCTGCAGGGAGGTTGCAGCATGGAAAACCCTCCACCACCCGAATGTACTGCCGCTGCTAGGTGCGATGATGGCCGGAGACAGGCTCGTGATGGTATCAGAGTGGATGGTGAATGGTAACATCGATGAGTATATGAAGATGAATACAAAAGCGGATCGATTGGGTCTTGTGTGTTTTCTTTCGTGGCCTACATCTCGCTCATCGCTGACGATAACACAATTTCTTCAGCTGAGGGACGTCGCTAGGGGGTTGATCTATATGCACGACCAAGGAATAGTTCACGGGGATCTCAAGGGCGTACGTTCCTGATCCCCGTAGTCATCGTTTTGTGCACGGCTTACCGTGCTCTCAGGCCAACATCCTGGTCGACCGCAAGGGTCACGCCTGTCTGGCGGACTTCAGCCTCCTCACGGTAGTCCCAGATCAGTCAACTGTTATATCCTCATCCACATCGGGTGGTACCGTTCAGTGGATGAGCCCAGAGCTCCTCGACCCGGGTCGTTTTGGTTTGGAGGACAGCCATCCAACGAAAGAATCAGATTGTTACGCGCTGGGGATGGTGGTATACGAAGTCCTCAGTGGACGGGCACCATTTGCCCCTGATAAGGCGCCCCTCGTTATTTGGAAGGTTCTGGAAGGTATGCGCCCTGGGAAACCCGATGGAGAGGAAGGGAAACTATTCACAGATTCAATATGGGGAATTCTGGAACTTTGCTGGAAGCCTCAACCGAGCGAACGGACGAACGTTGAGGCTGTGTTTCAGCGACTGGGTGGGAAACCATCCCAGGTGCGGTCGGCTCCTAGCGCGGATGGAGGTGTGGAGACGGATAGTGATGACGAGTCGGATGCCACAGTGAAAGGTTCTCGTAGTTTCGCTGTTTCATCCCGGGCTCGCCCCTGATTACCCTTGTGTTATTTAGGACCGCCGATTACATATGGTGAAAACGTACGACCGGGTCCACCACAACGCTGCCCTGATATTGTGATAGATCCGGGCCCCAGTATGCTCCTCCGGCTCCAGCCCTCGCGCCGCGCTCATGTCTAATTTTTGTCGTATGACAGACCCACCGACTAGACGTGATAACCCCAGGCACACAGCACCACCGCACAACAACCCTCCGAACCCAGTTTCCAGTACGTTCTTTGTGCTTCATTTTGAGCGCAAGGCGAAAATGTAACAGCCTCGTGGCACACCAGATCCACCGGTAACGGTCTCGAGTGGCGGAAACGGGCTTCCGGCTCCATCAAACCATTACCCTCCTGAGGTGGCTAGACCGAAGGGAGGCGAACCATCGCAACCGAGTGCATCGGAGAAGGGATGGTTCAAGAAAATATTCTGTGGATGTTGTTAGGATGTCCAATAGCGCCCACACCACTGGTGGAATGCTCGAGGATAGGATACACCCCATCCCAGTCGTCGCTGTATCATGGTTGTTATTTCGGTTCGGAAGTCCAGTATCAAGTATCAAAAAGGTGTCATTATTGTACGTGTCGCACGCTCGCGGTCCTATCGAGTCGAGGAATGTAAGATCATACATAGAACGTATCTAGACGGCTGTAGGGGGGAGGGTACGAGACTGGGTA
>Ga0307511_10002719_pt1 | contig 18409 bp, 19 predicted proteins | sample 13_EM_MG_FD_200266 | JGI IMG/M metagenome (GOLD analysis project Ga0307511, IMG submission 200266) | Populus trichocarpa ectomycorrhiza microbial communities from riparian zone in the Pacific Northwest, United States - 13_EM | ecosystem: Host-associated > Plants > Roots > Unclassified | place... | reverse complement strand
GGGATAGCAACATCGAATATGGCCAGATTGAGCATGGCAGTATCTTATATACCATGATTGCGGCGGTGCATGATAGAGGGGGCTGGGAGGGCATACACATAGCCGGGTACTAACTCTGATCAATGATGAGACAAATTTCTTTCAGGAGCTCATTACCAATTGCTGTTCAGCATTGAAAGCTATATTTATTAGACTCCTCATTTCTAAACTAATCTAATATACTGAAATTGAGATTGAACGAGTGTAGGCGGGATTGTAGCATAGCGAGTAGAACTATACGTGACGGGGTTGAGCATGCTGAGGGGTGGTATTATCAACATCACGCTCTGTACTTACGGAACACATAGATGGAACCCGCGTAGCCTTCTAGTGGAGCCTGGCGCGCAGCGTGGGTATTTAGTGCAAGCCATGACTTTGCACATGAGTGGGGAATCTCCCGCAACAAGAGTTATCCACTGGCGAATCCATAAGATTTCGATAAGTTGCAAGACATCTATTACTACCAATTGCCCCCGACGCGCGCGAGCGTAGTGAGCGTACCTGTCTCGTATATAAGTACTAGAATACTCAATCAATTCTGGAGGTTGAATAGAGTTGTGTTATGAGTGAGAGGAGCGCGCTTGTGTGCTATAGGTGGATGGGTGGAGGCCTTCCTATACCTATACCAATATGCTACCTCGTTGTCTAGGTCGATATTCCTGTACGGTAGCAGGATATTGCATTTATTGATAATCCCGTAGCTCTATTAGTATGTCTTAGACTGGATTTATTTTTATTTTTAATTTCTATTTCCTTGGAGTCGACACTTTCAAGCCCTCCTCCGTGGCACCCCATATCCCACCAGCTAACCTCAATTCTACACTAACAACTTGTCTCAATATCCTCCTCCGCAACAACTAGCGTCACCTTCAGATCATCCCAGAGCGACCGCAAACTCTCAACTCCTCCAATCCACAGGCTATGCGCAGCAACGTCATCGAGCTGGTCCAACCTCGGGGCTTGTTCACGGGGGTCAGGAATGGGGGGTGCGCGAAAAGTCGATACCCAATACCCGATTTTTGTACAGGGGCTGATAATAGCCACACCGACTACGTTACCCTCATATCCAGCCAACAGCCAACGTTTCCAAGATAACCAACCCCCCCGAACAAGCTTTATATCCTACCAACAAGCTCCTCATTAATAGGGGGTTATCTATGTCCACATTGAATCTGCACTGAATCGGGGTCCTTGCAAAATGGCAAAACGGGGCTGTTTCCTGTGGCACCTGGAACTTGTACCCCCTTCTCCGTTACTCCCATTCGCCAAAGTGCGGCTTGCCACGTAGGATCAGGAAATGCGGAGTGGGAAAGGTAGTTTGTCCTACCCTAGTTTGGGAGCCTCGTTTTACATATCCCACTGTGAGATTCATCTGCAGTAATCAGGGGTGGTACTCAATCTACCCCCCTTAACCAAAGCACCCAGAGTCTGAAGGGGGTCTACAAGTTCACTATAAGAATCAAGGCTAATGTGAGAGTGAAGCGGTATTCCATAAGGCGGGGAAGCATCAATGAGAAAATGGCCTCGGTCTGGAAGTTCTTCCGGCTAACATCCCTCTTAAGGCCCTACCAAAACCATACCTCCGCAGCACCCTTTGCGGGGTCACCATCAACAAAAAAAAACATAAACAAAGAAACACATCACCAAATAAACATATCAATAAAGAAACACCTCAACAAAGAAACACATCAACAAAGAAACTCAACAAAGAAACAGAAGCTATTGGCATCCTTATGGGTGGAACATCAGGACTTGGAGGCTGCGGTTGGTTCCACAGAGGCAGCTTTGGAGGCAGAACCAGACGGTGGGATGAGGGAGTAGAGGGCAATCAGGAGATAAATTGAGGGTAATACGTAAAGAAGGCCGTTAATACACGTCATGGGGTAGTGCATCGTCACCGGGTAAGTTCTGGTCCACGCGAGCTTTAAGCATCTCGGCCACTAATATCCATTGCATAGGTCCCAATGAGATGGAAGAGACACTTCCTCTGTCAATGTATAAAGAGCTAGCTGGGTATGGGAATGAGAATGAGGCCCCGGTAGTGGCTCCTCCAGCTACCAAAAAGCAGTCTGCTTCACGTTCAGCAGCAAAACCGGTTGGCAAGAAATCCCGACCAGCCAAAACACCCTCTACCATCACATCACCAAACGGCTTAGCTAAGGCGATGGTGATTCTTGGGGTACCATGCCGGAGACTATAGGGGCACGTTGGCTCTTGGGAGGAATGCGGAGGTTAGGGAAAGTCACCAGCTCGTTGCGGTGTGTTTTTTTTGTGGGGTTGCACCCGCAACCCATGTGAAGTTGAGAGGCCGCTGGCTCCCAATTGAGGTTTACAACTTTGACAGAGGCAGGAATAGAGATAATAGGAGGACTATATAACCGGAAACTTGGCATGAGCCACCACAGGCCTTACCAGAGATCAGATTGGTGACATTATGACCCACGGGCTTCAGGGGCTTCAGAATACCTGGCTGCCTATTTGTGGACATGAGTTGTCAGGGCTTATTTGTCATGGATAGTTTGAAGATACTTACACCCAAACGAAAGGAGTTACACCTTTGCAGCATGTTTCACTGGCTTAGCAGCACATGCGTTTACCATCTCTGCCATGGTACGAGTCTGTATACCCCTGACGGCATATATTAGCTATAGTTCCTGATTAAGCGGTGAGGGAGTACTTACGTCACAATACCAGAAGCCTGGAGTCTCAGGGATTGCTTGCTGGCAGACAGATATCTTTGGGAGATCGAACTCCATGGCAATACCACACTCACTATCGGGCAGCTCCGGGGACTCTGAAAGCTGAAGCTCAGCATGGTTGTGATACCTCGCATTGCAGCAGCAGCAAAAGCAGCAAAAGCAACAAGGGTAGTGAAGGACTTCGTTGTGATGGGGATAAGCGGAGAGGGGCTTGGGTGGTTGTAGAGAGACTTGGGGCTTCGTTGGAGAGTACTTGTGTACGTGTGTGTGTGCGTGCGTGTGCTTGTGTGTGTGTGTGTGTATGTGTGGGAGAATGCTATGGGGAGGGGGATGGGGGAGGAAGGAGGATGAGAAGGGAAGACGGTTTCAGGTAGAGAGGTCCCTATATATACTTTTGGAATCATTTCTTATCCTCTGTGCATAATCTTTCCCCATTTTTTCTCAAATAACAACAGTCACAATTCAGAATAATAATAGTTATAATTCACTATCATGATCTGATGGTTAAGCAATCATCCACTATTCACATAGCTGAGTGTATTCACAATAATATTTATCCCAAATCCCTCAATTCCCCGCCTGAACTCACATAGTTTCCCACTATAGTACACTCCCTCTGTTCACACAGCAGTCACTGAGATGCTACCAGACTACACCGAGATTTGCGCTCTTTTTAGTATTCACAAAATATCGACACTCTGAAATTCGGTTAATGTATATGTAGTGAAACTTTGTCTTTCTGTGAACCTACCTCTTGGGTCCGTCAATTCAGAGCGCACCCCTACCCCACCACTACAAAGACCATTTGGGACTTAGCCAAGACTGTAGAGTGTCTGACTAAGCTACTGAAGCCGCTCGAGCACGTCGGCCCTGCGCTGTTGTTAATTCCTCCTCCCAACCAATTCCAAGAATACATTGGTGCATTCATCATTGTTCACTTAAAAAGCTGCAACGCGTTGTGAGAATCTGGCCGGCAATGGCAAACATCTGTTCAAATGCGGCACTAGTAGCTGGAACTGATAGGCTCAATTGGGTCAACCTAGTGGAATTATATTAGCACGGGCTCATTAAGTGGCATGCATAATAGAAAAGGAGAAAAAATTCCACCCGACTCTCAATAAGTTCTGAGGATGCATTCAATAATAAAGTTGAAAATTGAGACCCAAATATTGCTTATCATCTGGCCTGTCACTTTCACAGTGATCTAGAGCTACAGGGTGATCGGAATCGATAGAAGTTGTAATTGGTGCGTAGTGCTCATTGTAAGTATGTATATGCGTACAAAGCTGCCTCCTGCGTCGGTGATCTAGTCCTCCCTCCATGAAAGGTTGCCGAGAGTCCTTCCTGCTGACTCCCTCCCGCCCCAATACATATTGTCTCAAACAACGATTGTTCTACATTCAAGTGACCATTCTTCGCTTCCCACTCCTCAATTTCCCTGGCTTACTCATCGATCATTGGTTTCAACGGCTTGGCCATAAGTAACTCTTCCCCAGTATTTGTGCTTGTGCTTGTGTCAAGACCAACCTCTCATCCTTGACCGCAGCATCATACTCCATCCTCTTGATTTTAGTTTCCAACGTAGCCTTGTTTACTCTCAACTTCGTATACATGTCTGTTGCAAAGTTTGCATTTGCTCGTATCTTAATATTGCTTTCCTGCATATTGGTGCTTATCGTCTGTGCACTTGCCAGTGCAATCTCCACTTCTACCCCATAATTATAAGCCTTCACTAACTTCCACTCCACCCTCTGCAGCTATTTTTCCAACCCCCGAACCTTATTAATCCCCTCACCTGCTTCCCGACGAAATTATCTTGTTTTTCAGCACTAAGGTTCGATCTCTGCACGCGTTCTTGCTCGAGCAGCCCCGAGCGGGCCACTCGGCAATCCACGTATCCTTCACGGATGTGTCATATGTTAATGGTGGTGTACTTAGAAAAAAATTCGAGTCGAGGCTTAATCCGTGCCTCTTTGGTGAAGGTGTATGTGGGCTATAAGACCACAACCGCTGTAAACCAGAGGGGAAGGGGTAGTGGACTGAATATCCCGATAGCTTTCGTTCCAGTCTTTCGATAGTTGTATATATTGTAAATCTTGTTTTAAGTCTTTTATGTATTCAACCGGGGACTAAATTTTCCATTTCCTATCCAGTTAGTATAGTTCTTTAACAATACTTGTCACCTCAACGGGGTCAAAATGAGTCTTCGTGATTCTTACCCTGAGTAGACTGCCCCACTAGACTCCATCGAGTCCTTCTTCGGATTCAGTCCCGCCCCAATATAAGTTGTCTCGAGCAACAATTGCTCTAAATTTCACTTATCATTCTTCGTCTTCAAATCCTCAATTCCCCTGACCCGCTCATCAATCGTTGGTTTCAACCCCTTGGCTTGACCACAGTATCATACTCCATCTTCTTGATTCTAGATTTCAACGCCACCTGGTTTGCTCCCCCTTCGTATACATGTCTGTCGCACTTTCGCTCGTAGCTTATTATTAATTTCCAGCATATTATTGCATATCGTCTGTGCACTGTGAAGAGCAATCTTCGCCTCCGCCACATAATGGTTTGCCTTCTGTAACTCCCACCTCATACTTTAGGCTCGCTGATGAAATCCCAAATGCCATCGTCTAGTTTTGTTTGTTCCACTATGGTTTGCAACAATGGGTCGCCTGACTATGTGTATGTAAGACCGTTATTTGAATGGCCTACCCACTCGGACTCCATGGTAATCTATGGTATCCTTTTATGGGTGTCGAATGTTTGTAAGAAGGTATAGGAATGTCAGTCTGTTGAGGAGAGTTGCATATGTCAATATCGCGTAACTAAGAACGGGCCGTTGGGTACCTCTGCAGGGAATGCAAGCATTGATGAAGTCCGTTATGGACACTGCTGTGCTATCCGATTCGATAGCGCAGTCTCCACCGATTAAATTGGGGGGTGTTGAATCCTGTGAGGAGTAAAGCAATATATATATAAAGATATCCTGAAACAATGTGGTAAAAGGAAGGCCATTGGCCTATGTTGACCAAGGTTTCTTCCGGGGAATGTAGGCGCTGGTGGAGTCCATTATGGACATTAATGTGCTATCTGATTCGATAGCACAGGCTCCAGTGGTTATATTGGTGGCATTGAACCCTGTGCTTTGCCTGCAGAGAGAAATAAAGCAACATATCAATAAAGATGTCCTGAAACAATGTAGAAGAAAGGAGTCCACTTGCATATGTTTCCGTTGGGGAATGTATGCACTGATGAAGTCCGTCATGTACTCTATGTTGCTCTCCCATTTGAGAGCACAGTGTCCAATAGTGATCTTGGTGGCGTTGAGCCTTGTGTTTTGCCTGTAGAGACGTAAAGGTGGGAGGAGGGAGGCCATTTTGCTATGTTGGCGAAGGTATATAAAAAAGAAAAGGTTCGTATGACCCGAGTTATATGGCCTGTGATATGTGCCCATTTGGCCCATGTATGTTGGAAAGAAGTTAAGGCATAATAAGAAGGTATCTAATTGTAAGACGTGCCTTCTTTCCCACCACCCCTTCCAGATAGTGAACCTCATCAGGTCCAAAATCGGCCAAAACGTAAACTCCCACACCGTGATATTCTCATACGGTGTTGCTGGCCACAATTCAGTATGTAGTCCCTCAATAAGAAGGTATCTAATTGTAAGACGTGCCTTTCTTTCCCACCACCCCTTCCAGATAGTGAACCTCATCAGGTCCAAAATCGGCCAAAACGTAAACTCCCACACCGTGATATTCTCATACGGTGTTGCTGGCCACAATTGAGTATGCAGTCCCTCTTGGTATTCAGAGATTCTGTAATAGTCGTCTGCAGCCTTGATATTGTATTTTGTAGGTGTCTGGTGTTCCCCCTCAGCTCAGTAATCTGCTGATTCATATCCGTGACTTGTCGTATAAGTTCTGCGTTCTCCTCCTTCGGCCCCTAAATTCTGTTTTAGTATTCCCTGGACGTAGGTGTTGTTGTCGAGTGTACTCACAACGGCCCTATGTAGTATCTCCTCCGCCTCCGCCACAATTGCCAACTGCTGTAATAAGCCCCCTACAAGCAGGTCAGAAACAATATCACCGACTGGAGGCATGTACGTGGGGACGAACTTTTTTTATGCGGGGTCATAGAACTATAAACTAAGTATCCACGGCACTTGGTTTCAGTGGATGCAAAGTATTTACTGAGATCCCGTAATATCGGTTCCGAGGGGGCAAATTCCCCCGCGTTTCCAGATCTTGAAAAGGGTAAAAATTTAAAAGTTCGAAAAGTTTAAAAAAGTATGAAGTTTTGAAAATTTGCAAACGTTATAAGGTTTGTAGGATATGAAGGTAGGTATTGCTGTCGAGTGCCCTCACAGCAGCCATATTTGGCTTGCTGTATCTCCCCCCTGTGCCCTAATTGCCCACTGCTGGAATAAGCTCCCAAGAAGCAGGAGGAGCATTAGGACCCCTATCACCGTCTGGAGCCATGCATGGGGGCAAGAAAATATCTTATAAGGGCTGATATAGGTATAAACCAAGAGTGGATGCAAAGTATTTGCTGAGATCCACTGCTGTGTTTGAAAAGGTTTGAAAGTTTGGCGTTTGAGAATAATAAGGCTGTGGACATTTGGCGATGTTCAAAGATTTAAAAAGGTTTGAAAATTTGAAAAGGTTTGAAAATTTGACGAGCTTTGGAGTTTGAGGGATATGGGGGTTCGGAGACGTTCGAATGTGTAAAGAAGTTTGAAGTTTGAAAAGGTTTGAAATTTTTAAAAGGTATATAAGCTCTATAGCAGCTTCCAGAATGGTAACCGGGACCCATCCACAAGGGGTAATACTATATTAATTTTACCAAAACAAAATCTAGCGTCAGGGTCAGAAAGATTGGGTATTGTGCTCTTCTGCCTTGGCGTACACCAGCCCAACCCTGAGTGGGGATCATTTCGAAGAGGTCACAATGGCACAAGCTCTCGTAGGGAGTCACAATGTAGGGCAGGGTTAGTCTGGTTGGGGTCAGGGTACAGCTGATTATCCAGGGCACAGAATGTAAGGTCCGAATACGGAGGTGCAGCAAAAACGTATTTTCCCCTGGGCGGCTGGACAACAATCAAGATAGGGCTCTTCACTACATAGTGTGCATCGTACTTGCATACGGCTTCTACTGGTGTTATTCGAATTGATAGTTTTCGGGTATACTTATGAATGTTAAATTCGTTATCTTATATCAATTTCTATCCTAAGCTAACAGAATAGTTACCTGAAAGATATCGACAAACTAAAACCAATGCAAGTATCGCTTTCTCCATCTGCATTTACCCTCGCACCACAATGAGACTGGTTGACATTCAACGAACCTATGGGCATAAGCAGTTAATATTAAGCCCACTTCCATACAGTATGCTGAGCACGACCCAGACTATTTTTGTTCCCTCTATGTCATATGTGCGAGTTTGAACAACACCCAGATTCTCGGTGTTGCCGCATAACCGTGTGGCATCAAAAATCTCCTGACGGACGTCTGCAGAACGCGCCCAAAGACTACCGGCGAGTACTAGTTCACCTATATGTATCCTCATCTACCCATCGGCCTGGGCAAGAGCCGAGCAGAACCGACTGGAGCCTGCTTTGAACAATGACGAGCCAGCTCGAGCCTACCCCCAGGGTCGACTCTGATCGCAATCGCAGCAGGGAACTAGGCTTCGCGGCTGTAGAGCTGAAGTTTTCGCTTTTGGGAGGCCGTTTTCAAATTTTCTTGTGTGTTAGATAGGTATGCGGAGATAACAGCACAGCGGTGAATAAATGTGTTCGATGAGGAATCACTTCACTCAACAAGATGCAGAAGATTGTGTGATGTACAAGTGTTAGTCTCTATCTACACAATTACTTAATGAGGGCGAGTGCTATTATGTAGAGCGAGCCTCTGTAAAGACTGTAATCAAGCGTGTGGAATTGCTGATGTTATGAGCGGTATGCGCTTAGGCAAAGCAAACGATACCACTAATCTGGTTGGCGATACCAATAGGTTATGGGGTTGCGGAGCTTATGTAAGCTATGTTTGTGCATGACAACCGCACAGGTTGACTCAAAACTCTTGGCGGTTCTTACCAAGCCCGCTAGCGCAGATTGGGCTACCGCATAGGTAGTGGCCAAGGTTGACTAGCGCTCGAAAAAGGAATTCCAAACGTCCACGGGCTGAGGTCTCAATTATCAGCGAAAAGGGCATGGAAAAACCAAAGCAGTAGGAAAAAGACATGGGAAATGAATGGTCCCAGAGACAAGCGTTTATATATATTGCTTCCATTACTATTTACATTTGAACCCACAGGAACCCTCAACTGCCTCTTCATCCCTGCCCCTTCTCCATGAACCCGGTCCAAAAACCAAGGTAGGCCCGCGTTCTCGCTTTATCTTTCCATCCGCCTGTCTCATAGAATGAACCAAGAACACCACATACCCAGCATCCGCAATTTCTTCTGCATAATTCAATCCAAAAGGAGACACTAGGCACCCCATATGTGGCCCGAACGCCCCCCATCTACCCGATCACAACATAAAACTGCCGCCGTTTTCGGTTCCCAGTAAGTGAGCTGAAGTAGGTGAAATTAGGCCCGAAAAAGCTCCTCGCAGAAGACTACAAATTATATGAAGTGGGTACTACAACCCACCCCCAACTATCTCGACTACCTACCTCCGAGTACATATCCTGCCAGATAGTTTATAGTAGGCGGGGATTCAATCATGGGTTAAAGGTCGACTGGTTGGATGGATTGGGCGGAAGACTGGTTGGCGGGACGGCAGACATCTTTTCGCTATTGCTTAATTCAGAGGTTTCAGATATATGTATGTGGGGTCATGATGCCAGTTATTGTCCTATATATGTATCTTTGCTTGATTCAAATGGTATCAGAACTATGTATATGGGCCCATGATATCTCTAGTTATTGTCCTATATAAAAGTATCGAATATAAATGGTTCTCAGGTTAATGTAATATGGATTCCTTTGATGTAAGGGGCTATCCGCAGATTCGAGTGACACACACGGAAGGCTGATTACCTGATTATTTTATTACGAGTTCTATAGAGATAATCACTTGGATCGGGCTTTGCTCTCCCAGTGCAACTAGCAAAAAGGGCATCTAGATAGTAGTATGTTCAACAAGCAGAACAGAGCAGAACTTGGGTCCCGTCTGCTTACATATAGATACACATGCGACAGATTTAGGCATCTCCATCCATTGAGTCAATTAATAGACACCACTCTGTTATCCACAATCATTACCGACATCAATTACATCAAGCATCCATAACAGCTATGAATAACCACGCCATCCCCCTTTGTCCGCATCCATCCATACTATTCTTCGTAACAGGCAGATATCCTGTATGTTGATATAACTGAGCGTAGCATCGATCGACGCACACTTCCCTGTCGCGGCCAGTCTCTAAGAAATGTTTTCCCTCCCCCCGTTGCTCTCCGCTGGTATATTGGTGCTGGTCTTCCTTCGTCTGCACTTGTGTTAGCTGCCTCGAAGGAGAAGTCTGGTGTGTTTGGTTGGAGCAGTACTCAGAGGTTGGAGGGATTGGATAGTTACGTCCCATGATGTGCCTTACGGTTGCGTATTTGTGTGATTTCTTCTCGAGTAATGCCTGAGAAAGAATTAGCGTCTGATTAGGCAGAGGGCGAGACCCAAATCTTTGTGGCTTGGGTTTTCTTACCTCCAAAGGCTCTTGGCTGGCGGTATTTTCTTGTACACAATCCAGGTGCCCGTGGTGCAGCACACTTGTTGCATGTAGCTAGTACAGTTGTCAGTCTCAGATCCCTCTCTGGTCCTTTCTATCCTGTAGCCGTTCCACAGACCAAGACTGCTCATAACACAGCATCGCTCAGGTTTCCGTAGGCATGGAGGGGCACGGCCGGGGTAACACATTTGCTTGCAAACAAACCTACTGCTTGTGATATAGCGTACCTGTTGTAGCTGGTATATTTGTCAATCTCGTATTCCTTCCTGTTCATTTCCCTCGGCACAAGGCTGCTTGTAGCAAAGCCTCCTTCAACTTTCTCTTTGCCTCCATAACCATGGAGGGGCATAGATGGGCCAGCGTATTTGCTTGCAGAAATCCAGTTGCTTGTAGTGCACCGTACATGTGACAGGGAGCGTGAACATCTCCCGCTTCAGGCGTTCAAGATTTTCCAACTATGTATCTGAATCCCCAATAGCACATCCAGTATTTCCAGTCAGAACCAAGACGTCTACTGTTCAGTAAAATCCTAAATTTAAAGCGAGGCAGCATAATTATTATGTGTTTCCACCGTGCTGGTGCCCCGCTCCGCAGGTACTATTGATGTATCAGGCACCACTATTTTGGATGCCCTAATATCCTATGGAGTATTACCAATCCACTGAATACCCGGTTTAGCTGCAGCTTTTCCTTTGGGGCGTCAAACAATGGTTTCATGATCTAGAAATCAACAGACGTAATTATTTGCGTCACAGGAGCGGAAAGCAAGAGGGTTGACAGACCTCAGGAGGGTTGACCAATTGTAAGGGTAATGGCTTACAGAGAGCTAAAAGGAGGAATAATGAGAACTAGGTATGTAGCCAAAGGGTCCGTATCCCACAGGACTTCCCAAGAGTTTGGGCTATCTTGAACGTAGCAATTTGGGATGAACAGAGTGCCAGGAGCCCGAGTGTCATGGCCTCAATTAAGTCGCCATGCTGCTGTATATCTGCCTTGCAGTTGCTGTTTCTTATGCCATGTCCAAGCTCTGGGGATATTCTGAAGATATCGTTGAAAGTTGACAGGATGAATGTATCTAGTGGTAAGAAGGTATTCAGTTTTAGTAATAAGACTATGGGCTCAGTTGAGGAGAGTTGCATGTCAAAGCGGTGCAAGTAAGAAAGGAACATACAAACAAAGATGGGCTATATTGAACATAGGAATTTGGGATCCCAAAGTTGTCATCAAGCCGAGTGCCATGGCCTCAATTAAATCCTGTTGCCGGTGTGAATCTGTCTCAGAGTTGGTGTTTGTTGTGCTATATCCTATCTCTCAAGTTATTCTGAAGATATCGTAGAAACTTGAAGTTGATCCTGTTCATTAATCACAGTTCTAATATCCCCATGGGTGTGGCCATAGCTACCATCCTGTGCTGCTAGTCTTGGCTGCACAGCGACGCTCGTTAGAGCCCACTCGGGTGATTCCCAAATTGGTGCGTATCGTCTGTAGGTACACCGTCAAGAGCAAGGTTCACTTCCACTGCATAATTATTGACCTTCTCTTCATCATCTGCAACTTTTTTTCCAACTCCTGAAGGTTATCATTCCCCTCATCTAGTTCCCGCCGAGGATTCATCTTTTCTTCAGCACTCAGGTCGGATATCTGCACGAGTTGCCCGAGCGGCCTTTGCGGTCCCCAGAGGACCACCCGGCAATCCACAGTATTCTTTTACGGATGCTAAATGTGCTAATGGTGGTGTAATTAGGATCAAATCTGGAGAGTCGAGACTTAATGCGTGCCTCTTTGGTGAAGGTATACAAGGGTTGTAAGCCCTCGACAGCTGTGAGCTTGAGGAGGGGTAATACTCTGCACCCTACCATAGCTTTCGTTGCAGTCTGTTGGTAGTTGGTGTGCATTCTCAATTTTCAAGCGGGGACTATATTGTCCAGTTCCCACCCAGTTAGTAAAGTTATTTACCAATCCAAGTCACCTCAACAGGGTCAAAATGAGTTTACCTGAGTCTTACCATGAGTGGTCTACCCAGCTGGACTCCACGTCAATCCATGGTATCTGGGTGTCGAATCATACTCAAAAGGTACATAGTGGTGAGAAGGTGCCCAGTAATAAGACTATGAGCTCGGTTGAGGAGCGTTGAATGTCAAAGCTGGTAAGTAAGAACGGGCTGTTGGGTACCCCTCTGGGGAATGTAGTCTCTGATGGAGCCCATTATGGACACTACTGTGCTATCTGATTCGATAGCACAGTCTCCGGTGGTTGTATTGGTAGCGTTGAGCCCTGTATTTTGCCTGCAGAGAGAAATAAAGATATCAATAAAGATGTCCTGGAACATTGTAGAAGAAGGGAGGCCACTTGCCTATGTTTCCGTCGGGGAATGTAGGCACTGCTTAAGTCGGTCATAAGCTCTATATTGCTATTCGAGTTGACAACACAGTGTCCAATGGTGATCTTGGTGACGTTGAGCTCTGTGTTTTGCCTGCAGAGGCGTAAAGGTAGAAAGAGGGTGGCAATTTGGCTATGTTGACGAAGGTCTATTAAAAAAAGAAGGCTCGAGTTATATGGCCTGTGATATGTGCCCATTTGGCCCATGTATGTCGTTGGAAAGAAGTTAAGGCATAATAAGAAGGTATCTAATTGTAAGACGTGCCTTTCTTTCCCACCACCCCTTCCAGATAGTGAACCTCATCAGGTCCAGAATCGGCCAAAACATAAACTCTCACACCGTGATATTCTCATACGGTGTTGCTGGACACAATTGTGTATGCAGTCCGCCACCTCCTCTGGCGTGAGATCCTTAGGTGCCCTACCTAACGTTTCTCTTTGCACACCTTTCAGATCAAGCGATCTCCTTGGTTTATCATCTCGAACTAGGGATAGGGTCTCCTTTTGCTGTGTGGTCGTATCCTGAAGCTCAGTTATTGTACTCCGCCCTGAGTTATAGTACTGCGAAGCTGAGTCTTGGTAATCAGATATCTATTCTGTAATAGACGTCTGCTGCCTTGATATTGTATTTTGTAGGTGTCTGGTGTTCCCCCTCAGCTCAGTAATCTGCTGATTCATATCCGTGACTTGTCGTATAAGTTCTGCGTTCTCCCCCTTTGGCCCTTCAATTCTGTTTTAGTATCCCCTGAAGGCAGGTTTTGTTGTCGAGTGTACTCACAACGGCCCTATGTAGTATCTCCTCCGCCTCCGCCACAATTGCCAACTGCTGTAATAAGCCCCCTACAAGCAGGTCAGAGTCAATATCATTGACCGGAGTTGACGAAGGTCTATAGCAAAGAAAAGGCTCCCATCACTGGGGTTGTATGGCCCTTGTATCTCATGTTCTTAGAAAGAATGTTAGGTAATATAAGAAGGTAACCAATTGTAAGACGTGGAGAGCATGCCCATGAGGAAGACGAATCGATTGTCAAGGCACTATCTTCCTATCAAGTTTCTAAGATCTATAGCTAGCTTCCAGAATGGTAAGCCTGGACCTACCCACAAGGGTAGTCTGGTTCCACAAGGGGTAATAATTCAGCAGAACCAGTTTAAGGCCAGACATGTGCCGAATGCCCAGCCAATGAGCTCATGGCCACCAAGATGCCTTAACCTACCGTCTCAAAGACCCAACATTATCACAATCAACAAGCCCTCTGCCCTTACAGCCCCACTACAGCAATGCTGTAGAACATTATATACAACCTAGACATGTCACGCAATTTCCTTCCCATATTTCGACAAGCATGGCCGGATTCCAATTCACCAACAAACATTACTAGGCCTCTGCCACGTGGGCTACTCTATTGGCACTCACACCGTGTTCCGACCATACCACTACCCGACGAATGCTAGTTTTGGGTGTAGATATCCCTCTCTGGCGTCAAATTTTTCCAGTCAAGTAGCCCACCCAACCAGACTAGATACCGCTCACCTACGGCGAAATGGGTGCACAGAAGCCACCTTTAGCGGGTTGTAAGCCACGAAGTGTTTAATTTGCGTAGAGCTATCGGTTTTCGAGGCAGCACTTCAGGGTGGGTGCATCGCAGGTCAGGGAGTTTAAGGGTGAAAGAGCGGTCTATCGTCTACTGTAAGAAATGCTAAAATACTCTCACATGACGAGACATTGAGATCACTGGTGTCAGCTCACCTAGAAGGAGAAAGTCGTAAGCAATAGGAGTAGCCGGGATCGCTAATGTGGAAAGTTGTGAGAACTGCGTATTCTCTTCGTTTGCGGATTTTCTTTCATAGGGTCACAAGTACGGTATTCATAGTAGTCCGCATATGGTCGCTTCCATAACTCTCACGCGAATACCTTCTACTCACAATTCCTCCGTTCATACGCTCGTAATTCTTACAATTACGCAAGTATGGGGAAATAAAGGAGACCTGCCAAAGGCAGAATGGGTGCGAGGAAATGCCTTGGCGCACAGAAATTAATTCAATGATTCAGAATACAACAAATCCACAAGGATACGATGAAGTCCCACAGCGCTTCACGGAAGAAACTCAAGTCAAGAAAATCGGAGAGAGCACAGGAGATAGACAAGAAGTGTTATTTGAAGGCCAAAGCAAAGGAATTATTTCATTTAAATGAGAAATAGTTAGAGAAAACAGCAGAACAGTGGTTAGAACACAGGACAGCTAAAGGAATACAAGGAATAAGAGAGTAACGGAAATAGCAGAAGAGCAGAATTTTTTTAGGTTTTTTGGAAGTCTATTCGTCGGTAAAGCCTAAGGCTATGAGACAAGAAGAACAGAGTACACAAGTGCAAGTGTATTATGAGACTCGGAGAAGAGAGTATAGTGTATTATTAGATGAGAAGAGAGTACACCGGTATATTGGTTATTGTTCATGTATGAAATACATGAGGAAGTGCTAGACATTGTTTTCGGAGAGAAATTCTAACTCAGCGGGTAGCGATTGTGTACTGGCTTCCCCTAGAACTACGCCATAGATGTGTTTACAGGCCGATGTAGCCGGGAACGCAACTTCATTACCTCATGGAATAATAACTACGTCCGCTGTCCAAAAAAATCGGGCAAACCATCCAACTGGTCGACCTTGGATGATCACGTATCTACACATGGCCATCACATTCCACTTGACAAGAAGATGTCCGACACTATAGTATGTATATTTTTACGTATTATCATTGCTTTTCTCTATGTTTTTTAGATTTAGATTCGTACCTGCCAGAATCTGTAGCACAATGGATTCAAAAAAGCTCGACATCAGCTTTACCATTCCTCCAAGCTACAATATTTTCACACCCATTCTGTTACCTTCGGCATGTCTTCTTTATTTTCCCATAGCCTTGCGTAATACTGCATGTGACGATAGACTGCTCTTTCATCCTTAAACTCCCTCTGACATGTGCTCCGAATTGCTGCCTCTAAAACTGATAGCGCAGCGTAATACCTCATGGCTTCAAGCCAGCTTCTTCTGTAATACCCAATCCACCATGCCTTGCTAGATCAACCTTCCATGGCTTGTGACATATGATTGCGCCTTTGGCCTTGCATATTCCCATTGTTGCTGTTACTGTCGTGGGGTATATGTACCGTAGTTGGGGTTGCGGTTGTAGGCGGTTTGTGTGCTCGCGCGCTATTTGTGTTGTCGCTTTTGTTCACCCAGCCCGCCGTACTCACCAGACAAAATCCTTTCCCTGTGGGTTAAATATGCAACTATGGGTGGTAGAGTTGCTACCTCATCCCCCGAGACATGGAAGACCTTATGCCTATGCTGACCTATTTTCCTGTTCCATCCGCCAAGTACTACAGAACGTGTTAACTATGCCAACGAAATCGCTGCCTAATCCAACAAGACCTCGCATTTATGCGAGAAATCATGGCTGCATTATCTGCTGAGCCATGGAGAGATCTGATCGTGGCTAAATCTAAGCAACAGTAGCTAAATCAGCTCAGTATGCTACAAGCGCACTCATAACTCCTTCCTCAATGTGTAGTACGCTCTGTGCAAATCTCGTTACTAGTGGCTTCTATAGATAGCAAATGATAAACGGAATGGAGTGAACGTTGAGTTTTTCTGTACGTTTTGGGTGGGTATGGTCAGAAGATCTGCCATTGGTGCGCCGAGGATGTATTGTGTACCGTGCACCACGGGATGAGCCCCTGGAAAGCCCCCCTGATATCAGGTTAGCATATGAGCATCTATAATTAGGGTAGTAGCCAAAATAGCAATAACAATAACCTCGGGCTTCTAATAGATACCCCCCTTCAACTCCGCCTGAACACAGGATACTCAACCATCAGGCACTTGCAACCCGATACTAGGCCCCTGTAGAAGCCTTTTTTACCGCCAGAGGCTCTTCTTGATCTAGTATGAACATAGATGTTGAGTTTTAAGTCTAGTGATTGTGAGGTCATTAGGGGTATAACCGCCCCATGAGGGGGAGTCTTATTGCAGCAGGGAGGTATGGGCATCCCCAAACCTCTTCTCTGTGTCAATATTAATCACCACCGAGAGCCTCAATACCCCGCTAAGATCTGCGCTTAGGTAGGTTCCTTCGTCGAGAGGGGAAGGCTGATTTGCAAACACCCATATTAGCACCGACTAGTTATGCAACGGCACAGTTCGCACAGTCCTCAACTCTCTCCTGTGCGACCTGAGCAATGCAGCTGCAAGGTTTCAGCTCCCTCCGCACCCACAAAAAACGACTTATCCGCGGGTTACCTTGAACTCCCTGGCCGCGCCATTACTCCTGGTGCTCTTGACCCGTCTCCGCAGAGTGAAGGGTCTCTTGGGCAAATCAGTTGCGAATACTCCGGAGAATTTGCCAGGAATGGAGCTGGGGGTAACCCACGGGGTAGTGTGCTAAGGGTGCCTGCCGCCTTGACGGAGGGAATTGAGGGTAACCAGCTGGGGGGGCAAGGGGATGAGAGTAGGGCGTTGACAATGCCATGGACAGAGTTAAGGGTTACCAGCGGGGCTGGCCGTTGCGCTGGGGAGTGCCCTGGAAAAGCTTGGAGCAGTACGGCGAATTATGCAGGGCGGAGAGAGTTTTTTTTTGAGGGTAACCCGTGGAGGAGTTGAGGGTACCATAGAGAGCACCATCAGGTAAATCGCGAAGCAGGACATAGACTCATAGTGTTTCGCTAATCCAATCGTTGGAATCCTCTGCTGCTACTACGCTCTCAGTAATGGCCTCCTGACACCTCGCCTTGAACGCAAAAAATGCTCTCTAGACGCTCCCGTCGTTAGCTGAGCCTGCCACAATTATCTAGACCAGTTGGGGGTTACTTGAGTCCATATGATGAACCAGACTAATTGCAGCGATATAAGCCTTCCCAATCACATTATTTTCAGGGTTAAGCCCTACTTAGTGAGAAATGATACTACCTACACAAGCTAAGTTCTACAGTAAGTCTGAAAGCAATGTCCCCCTGCATGCCGTGCAACAAGACTACCACATCCACCCCGCTCTGCAGTTAACATAAATATCACTTCTGCCCCCACCACAGAACACAGGAACCCCGATACCAATGTTTTGCCCCACCATAATCTACTCTTGAAATAGTTACCAATTCCAATAACTATACAATGAATGCACCACCAACACATTAAGGTAAGTACTATCTAGTATAACTTGCATGATGGATACTGACAAGATCACTGCAGTTGGGATTCACGGATTTTGCACCCATAACCGAAGGCTACCCTCTGGCTCCAAGTCTCCAAGCCTCTAAAGTTTTCAAAGCCTTAAATATTTTACCAGGGACGAAATAAACAATCAATTTATGTTACTCTCGGCTTCAGCCCCCAAGACATTACCGACAATAGCAGGAAATCAATTATTTCAATTCGAATACACTTCTATGGTGCTGGGTCTTCGCCCAACCCTTACTACTGCGATATGGATACATAAGTGAGAACCTTTAATGCCCTCCATCTAGCTGTCAATATTAACCCTTGGAGCATAGGGAATTAGGAATGAAATTAT
>Ga0307511_10002718_pt1 | contig 18410 bp, 12 predicted proteins | sample 13_EM_MG_FD_200266 | JGI IMG/M metagenome (GOLD analysis project Ga0307511, IMG submission 200266) | Populus trichocarpa ectomycorrhiza microbial communities from riparian zone in the Pacific Northwest, United States - 13_EM | ecosystem: Host-associated > Plants > Roots > Unclassified | place... | reverse complement strand
GATCCGCGGATCGATCCCCACATGCAGCTGCGCCGCTTCCTTGCAGGCCTGGGGTGGCGGTTTCCGTTGCGCCGGGTCGCGAGCCTGGGCTGCGGTTTCGGCATCCAGGATCGCGCCGTCATGGCGTCCGGCTTCGCGCGGCGCCTGGACGGCTACGACATCACGCCGCATGCGCTTGCCGAAGCGCGCCGGACCGCCGGGCGGGATGGCCTGGAAGGACTGCATTACCACGAGGCCAACCTGGACGAGCCGGACCTGCCCGAAGGCGTGTTCGACGTCGTGCTGGGCTATCACTCGATCCATCACGTCGCCAACCTGGACGGTCTGTTCGCCGGCGTGCGCCGCAGCCTGCGCCCCGGCGGCATCTTCCATCTGGTCGAGTATGTCGGTCCGGACCGCTTCCAGTTTCCCGACCGCTGCATCGAACTGATCAACGAATACCTGGATTCGCTGCCGCCCGGCTATGGCACGCTGTTGTCGGGAGCGCCGCACGCGCCGGTGCGCCGCCCGTCCGCGGAGATGGTGATCGCGGCCGACCCGTCCGAGGCGGTCAATTCGGCCGCCATCACCGCCAGCGTGGCGCGCCACTTCCGCGTGCTGGAGCATTGCGATCTGGGCGGCGCGCTGATGCACATGGGCTTGAGCGGCATCGCGCAGAACTTCCGCACTGACAACCCGGTCGCGATGGCGCATCTACAGCGCTTTTTCGACCTCGAGGACCGCATGATGGCCGCCGGCGAGATCGGCTCGGATTTCGCCGTGATCACCGCGATCCGCGACATCACGCCGGAAGACGGACCGGACCGCGCCGGTACCTGAAGCGCGGTACCGGGAGAGCGGCTCGCTAGGCGTGCGCCGTGTTGGTCTTGAAGCGCGCGATCAGTGCGTTCAGGTCGGCCGCCGCGCTTTGCAGGCTCGCGGCGGTCTGCACCGACAGGCAGACCGCTTCGTCGTTGCTCTGCGCCATCTGGGCGATGCGCTCGACGTTGCCGGCCAGGTCGCGCGCCGCGGTGCTCTGCTCGGCCAGCGCGCCGGACATTTCGGTGAGGGTCGAATCCATCAGGCTCGAATTGTCGACGATGGTGTTCAGCGCGCCCGCCGCCTGATTGGCGCACTGCACGCCGGTGCCGACCTTCTGCACCATCGTGCCCATGCCGCTGATCGCTTCGCGGGTGCCGGCCTGGATCGCGTCGACCGTGCTGGTGATCTCGCTGGTCGCGCCGGTGGTGCGCTCGGCCAGCTTGCGCACTTCATCGGCCACCACCGCGAAGCCGCGGCCCTGCTCGCCGGCGCGCGCCGCTTCGATCGCGGCATTGAGGGCCAGCAGGTTGGTCTGCTCGGCGATCTCGCGGATCGTCTTGACGATCGAGGTGATCTGGTCGGACTGCGTGCCGAGAGCCTGGATGCGCTCGGTGGAGGCGCCCACCGCGGTGGAGATTTCCTGCATCTCGCTGCCGGCCCGGTCGACGATGCCGGCGCCGGAACGGGCCGACTCCGAGTACTTGGAGGACAGCTTGCGGGTGTCGGCGGCGTTCGCGCTCAGGTGATCGATGCTCACCGTCAATTCCTCGAGGGAGGCGGCCATCGCCGAGGTCGAAGCCGATTGCGCGGCCAGGGAGTCGGCCATCTCGCGCGAGGAGGTCGAAAGGCTCGCGGAGGAATCGTTGACCTGCGCGGCGCTGGCGCGGATCTGGCCGACCAGGGCCTGCATGCGTTCCATGAAGCTGTTGAACAGGACGGAAGCCTGCCCGACCTCGTCCTTCGAGGAAACTTCGAGACGGCGGCTCAAGTCCGCCTCGCCGCTGGCCAGGGCCTGGATGCCGGCCTTCAGGCGCAGCACCGCGCGCACCGTGCCTTCGGTGGCCATCACCAGCGCTACGCAGGCCAGCAGCAGGGCCAGCGCGCCCAGGCCGCCGCACCACAGCAGCGCCTGGCTGGCGGAGGTGGCGATCTTGCGGTCCAGCACGGTGACTTCCTTTTCCTTCGCCTCGATCATCTTGAGCAGCTGGGCGCGTACCTTGCGCCAGGAGGGGGTTTCCTTTTCATTGAGCACCGCGATCGCGTCGGCCTGCGCCGTGCCCGCCAGGGCCAGCACCTGCTTTTTGGCGGCCAGATTCGTTTCCCAGCCGCCCACGACTTCCTCGACCTGGGCGGCGCGCTGCGCGTCGCCCTTGGTGAGGGCGCGGGCGTTTTCCAGGGCGCGGTTGAAGGTGGCGTTGCTGATGGACAGGTTGTCGTAGGCCAGCTTGTTTTTCGGATCGAGCACGATGTTGCGCACCGCCTGGCCGCCTTGCAGGCCCTGGGCGTACATTTCGGTGTAGGCGCGCAACAGGGCCTGGTCCTGGTCGATGAAGGATTTGAATTCGCTGCTCACGGCCTGCAGCTGGAACAGCGCGACCACCAGCGCGCAGGCGGAAAGCAGGCCGCCGGCACCGGCGGCGGCGTACAGGCGGGTACGGATCGAACGTGCGGCAAACATGGATTCCTCGCGCGGATGTAAGTGCGGAAAGCCGATGTTAAGGGACGGTGGCGCCGCCCCAGCCGTGGAATAAGGCCATAGGCAACGGCCTGTTCCGCCGATAGCGGCCGGCGGCCGCTATCGGGCCCAGGCCGGCGCGGGCCGCTTGCGCCGTAGGCGCGCCCGCCGCCGGCGGTCGCCGCGCTAGTGTCCTTCGCCGGAATGCGAGCGCGCCACCTGAATCGACTTCTCCATGATGTAGTCGGTGGTCGCGATGGCGATCGCCGAGAGCAGGAAAATGAAGTGGATCACGGTCTGGGCGATCAGGGTCTTCTCGTCGTTGTGCTGCGCGTTGATGAAAGTCTTGAGCAGGTGGATCGAGGAGATGCCGATGATCGCGGTGGCCAGCTTGACCTTGAGCACGCTGGCGTTGACGTGCGAGAGCCACTCCGGCTGGTCGGGGTGGCCTTCCAGTTCCATGCGCGAAACGAAAGTTTCGTAGCCGCCGACGATCACCATGATCAGCAGGTTGGAGATCATCACCACGTCGATCAAGCCGAGCACCACCAGCATCAGCGCGGTCTCGGTGAGCTTGCCGCCTTCCATGCCGGCGATCAGCGGGCCATGCCCGAAGGTAGCCTCGAGCAGATGCCACAGCTCGACCCAGAAGTGCACGACGTAGATCGCCTGCGCGACGATCAGGCCGAGGTAGAGGGGAAATTGCAGCCAGCGGCTGGCAAAGATGAAGCGCGGCAGCGGCTTGAGCTGCCCTTTGGTAGACGGGTTGGTCATTTAAGGTCGTTGTTGAAATGCGGTTTGGGCGCGATATTAGCATTGCTCCCGGACCGCATCGTGACAGATGTACGACGGAGCACTGGAGCGCGGCACCATCCCGGTGCTACGCACTGCGAAAGGGCGCCATCTCTTTCGCGGGCCGCAATCAAGCGTTCACGAATATGTCAAAGTCATGGGCATATTACAAAACCCTGTGCCGATTTAACAAATTCCTTCACTCTGCCGGCGTTCTTGCATTGGTATGCTAATTGCGAAAAGAGAACATGGCCGGCATGAGACCGGTTCAACAAAGTGGGAACAGGGTTGGATCGCGGTTGCTCTGCTGGCATTTTGCCTTGGCTCGTTGCATGCGCTTGGCTGCCTGCCCCGCGATCGCATCATGATGCGGCTGATGGCCTCAAGCGCAGGCCGGGAGAGTGTATGCAGGCCAGAGGGTGTGCACGCGCGGCGCGGCCGGGAGTCCGGGCCGGAACAAGAATAGAGCTCAAGGTGCCGGCGCGCGCGGCCGTTAAGCGAAATAGCGGAGATATTGTTCAGCCATCCGGACCGCCGGTCCGGTCGCGCTGCGTTCGCGGCTATATTGGCGCACTGAAAGTCCAGTCCTAAACCCATGCCCTCCCTCGTATCGCGCTTTCTCGGTCGCCTTTCCGTCGGCAAAAAGCTGCTGTTGATTTACCTGCTCGACCTGACGGCGGTGATCTTCGTCTCCAGCATCCTGATCAACGAAAAATACCTGGCGATCAACTTCGCCCGCAAGGAAGTGGTCGGCAACTCCTACATCGCGGTGGTGCGCGACGCCGTGCTGACCGCGGCCAATCCGGAACTGGACCGGCCGGATGCCGCCGACAAGGTGAAGAAGCATGCCGCCGCCGTCGCCGCGATCGAAACCGAACTGGGTGAGGGGCTGCAAAGCCACGAGCCCGCCCAGCTGTTCATCCGCGCGCTCGACAAGCTCGCGCTGCGCGCGCCCGCCGCCGGCGTGGCTCCTCCTTCGGCTGATGCCAAGCCGTCCGGAACCGGCGCCAAGGCCGAGACCGAGGAAGCCGTGATCGCCGAGTCCCTGACCAAGGGGCACGACCTGATGACCCGCCTGGCCAACCAGTCGAACCTGATCCTCGACCCGGACCTGGACAGCTACTACACGATGTCGCTGATGGCGCTGCGCTTTCCCGAACTGACCGAGGCGATCACCGCCACCGCCGCCAAGGTGCGCGAGCCGACGCCCGCCGACCCGGTGCTGCTGGGCGAGAAGCGCACCCAGTACCTGATCATCGAAGGCCGCCTGGATGCGGTGGCCAAGGGCATCGAGGCGGACTTCAGCGAAGCCTTCGCCGCCGCTACGCCGGAACTGAAGACCGCGCTCGATCCTTCGCGCACCAAGCTGCTCGGCGCCATCGAGCGTTTCCGCCACGAAGCGCGCGACGTGATCGAGAACAAGCAGACCGCCGCGGGCCTGAGCCGCCTGGAAACCGGGCGCCGCGCCGCGCTGCAGGCCCTGGGCGAGACCTGGGCCGGCACCGGCACGGAAATGCAGCGCCTGCTCGACCTGCGCATCCACAACCTGTTCGTGCGCATGTGGACCCACCTGGGCACGGCGCTGTTCCTGCTCGGCGTGATCCTGACCATGGTGTATTTCGTGGCGCGCGCCATCGCCCTGCCGCTGCGCCGCCTCGCCGGCGTGGCCGAAGACGTACGGCGCACCGGCGACCATACCATCCGCGCGCACTGGAACAGCCAGGACGAGATCGGCCGCCTGGTGCACGAGTTCAACGACATGCTGACCCAGCTCGACCGCGAGCGCATGGCGCAGCAGGAGCTGGCCGCCAGCGCGCGCGCGGCCGAGGCGCAGCGCGAACTGGTCGAGGCGATCCCGATCCCGCTGGTGGTAACGGCGGTGCCGATGCACGAGGTGCTGCACGCCAACCAGCCGGCGCAGGCCTGGCTCAATGAACGCACCGCCGACCCCTGGAGCGAGGGCCTGGACCCGAGCGTGCGTTCGCGCTTTTTCCAGCGCCTGTCGGACCGCGACGCGGTCGACGAATTCGAGGTGCGCTGGCAGGGCAGCGCCGAGCCGGCCTGGGCGGTGCTATCGGCACGGCGCCTGAACTACCAGGGTACCGACGCGGTGCTCACCACCTTCACGCCGATCAACCGCATCAAGCTGATGGAACAGCGGCTTGAGCTGTGGGCCAAGGTGTTCGAAGCTTCCTCCGAGAGCATCATGATCATGGACCCGGACCATCGCATCCTCTCGGTGAACCGCGCCTTCTGCCGCAGCACCCTCTACGAATTCCACGAGGTGCTGGGTGAATCCCCGGACTTCCTCCTCTCCGACCGGCAGCAGGCGGATTTTTTCAAGAACTTCTGGAGCTCGGTGGATGGCCGCGGTGCCTACCAGGGCGAGATCTGGATCCGCCGCCGCAACGGCGACGTCTATCCCGCCTGGCTGGTGGTCTCGGTGGTGCGCGATGCGCTGGGCGACATCTCGCACTACATCGGCATTTCGCTGGACATCAGCGACCGCAAGCAGAGCGAGGAGCGGATCCAGTTCCTGGCCCAGCACGACGCGCTCACCGGCCTGCCGAACCGCGCGCTGTGCATGGAGCGCCTGTCGCTGTCGATGCACCAGTCGCAGCGTACCGGGCAGAAGGTCGGCGTGCTGTTCATCGACCTGGACCGCTTCAAGACCATCAACGATTCGCTCGGCCACCACATCGGCGACGGCCTGCTGCGCTCGATCTCGCAGCGCCTGACCGACGCGGTGCGCGGCGGCGACACGGTGAGCCGCCTGGGCGGCGACGAGTTCGTGGTGGTGCTCAACGGCGTGGCCGACAGCGACGAGATTTCGCACATCATCGAGCGCCGCCTGATTCCCTCGATCAACCAGCCGCACCAGGTCGAGGGCTCCGAGATTCACATTTCCTGCAGCGTCGGTATCGCTCTCTATCCGGACGACGGCCGCGAGATCGACGAGCTGATGCGCCACGCCGACGCGGCCATGTACCAGGCCAAGGCGAACGGCCGCAACATGGCGCACTTTTTCACCCCCGACCTGAACGCCCGCGCCCAGGAACGCATGGTGCTGGAAACCAGCCTGCGCTACGCCCTGGAACGCGGCGAACTGTGCCTGCATTACCAGCCGCGCGTCGATGCGAAAACGCGCCGCCTGCTCGGCGTCGAGGGCCTGCTGCGCTGGAACCATCCGGAGATCGGCCTGGTCTCGCCCGCGCATTTCATCCCGATCGCCGAAGACACCGGCCTGATCGTGCCGATCGGCGCCTGGGTGGTGGAAGAGGCCTGCCGCCAGTTCGCGCAGTGGCGCGATACCGGCATGGGCGAAATCTGCATCTCCATCAACCTGTCGGCGGTGCAGTTGCGCAAGGCCAACCTGCTGGAGACCCTCAAGAGCAGCCTGGCGCGCCACGCCGTGCCGCCGCACATGCTCGAACTGGAGTTGACCGAGACCATCCTGATGGACAGCGTCGAGTCCACCCTGGAGCAATTGATGTCGTTCAAGGAGATCGGCGTGCAACTGTCGATCGACGATTTCGGCACCGGCTATTCGAGCCTGAATTACCTCAAGCGTTTCCCGATCGACAAGCTGAAGATCGACCGCTCCTTCGTCCACGCCATGCTGGAAGACACCACCGCGCTGGCGATCACCAAGGTGATCATCGGCCTGGGCCATACCCTGGGCCTGAAAGTTGTGGCCGAGGGGGTGGAGCAGGAGGAGGAAGCGCGCGCCCTGCGCGCCGCGCAATGCGATGAACTGCAAGGCTTCTACTTTGCCCGTCCGGTACCCGCCGACGAATTGATGGCCTGGGTGGCGCAAAGCGAACGCGCGATGGTCGCCTGAGCGCGACATAAAGCGCTGGTGGAAGACGGGTCGCCGGGAGGCGACTTGTAACAGCGCGGCATTTTTCCGCAGGGCACAAAAAGCCGCCGCATGCGCGCCGTGTCGGCGCTTTCCTACGCCATGCGCGGCCCGCTCCCGACAGCGCCGGCCACATGTACCGGCTATCGTCCCTACAAGCTGCGCGGTGGCATCTGCAGGGGCGTTTGCATGGCACTTGTAACCCTTTGTATCACTTGTATACGCGGTAGACACGCCGGTGGCGGCGCGCGTTAATCAACCCAGGTACCGCAACGGCAGTCGCACAGAGCAGGCGGACCCGGCTGATAACAGGACAGCCACCGCAACACAATGACCTCGTCGAGGATGACATGAAGACAATAACCAAAGCCCTAACCGTCGTGCCGGCCGCCATGCTGGCCATGAGCGCCGCCATCTGGTCCGCCTACGCGCAGGTGCCCGCGCCGCCGCAAGGCTATCCGCCCGCGCCGCCGCCTGAAGTGACGGCGATGTCGGCGCCCGCGCCCGCCGCGCCCGCTTTCTCGCAGCCCGAACTCGACCAGCTCCTAGCTCCGGTCGCGCTGTATCCGGACGCGCTGCTCTCGCAGATATTGATGGCCGCCACCTATCCGCTGGAAGTGATACAGGCGGACCGCTGGGTCAAGGCCAATCCGGGCTTGACGGGTGACGCCGCCGTGCGCGCCGCGCAGAACAACAACTGGGACCCCAGCGTGATCTCGCTGGTGGCCTTCCCGCAAGTGCTCGACATGATGGACCAGAAACTGGACTGGACCCAGCGCCTGGGCGACGCCTTCCTCGGCCAGCAGGCCCAGGTGATGGATACCGTGCAGGGCCTGCGCTCGCGCGCCTACCAGGCTGGCAACCTGCGCTCCAACCAGTACCTGACGGTACAGCAAAGCGGCCCGACCTACATCGTGCAGCCGGCCAGCCCGCAGGTCGTCTACGTCCCCTACTATGACCCGAACGTGGTGTACGGCGCCTGGGCCTACCCGGCCTATCCGCCGGTCTACTATCCGCCGGCCCCGCGCTACTACTCGCCGCCCCCGCGCGCCGGCGTAAGCATCGGCTTCGGCAACGGCATCTCCCTGGCGGTGGGCTTTTTCTTCGGCTCGGTCGACTGGGGCCATCGCCGCGCCCAGGTGGTCGATACGCGCCCCTATTACTACCAGAACGTGGTGCGCCGCGAGACCGTGATCAACAACACGACGGTCAACAACACCACCATCATCAACAATAACGGCGCTCGCCCGGCCGCCGCTGCCATGCCGGCGGCACGTGCGGCCGGCGTGTGGGAGCACAACCCGTCGCACCGTCGCGGCGAGCCCTATCGCGACCAGGCGGTACGCGCCCAGTTCGCCGCCGGCCGCCCCGCGCCCCCGCGCGATGAACGCGGTCCCGCCGCCGCGCCGCCGGCAGCCCAGCAACAGGCCTTGCAGGCCCAGCAGCGCGCCTCCGCGCAGCAACAGCGTAGCGAGCAGCAAGCGCAGCGCCAGGCCCAGTTGCAGGGGCGCCCGGATTCGCGCAATGACCCGCGCAATGACCCGCGCAATGACGCGCGCAACGACGGCCGCCCCGACGACCGGCGTGGCGATCGCCGCGACCAACGCGGCCCGGACGGACGTCCGGCGCCCCAGGGCCTGGCCAATGTGCCGGGCGCGCCCAACAACGCTGCCCAGGCCGACGCAGCGCGCCAGGCGCAGGAGCGCAGCGCCGCGCAACAACAACAGCAGCAGCGCGCCGAGCAGGAGCGCCGCGGCCGCGAAGCGGGCGATCCGCGTGCCGCGCAGCGCGCCGAAGCGGAGCGCCGTGCCGCCGAAGCCCGCGGCCAGCAACCGCAGGCCCAGCAACCGCAGGCCCAGCAGGCGCAGGCCCAGCAGGCGCAGGAGCAACGTGCCCGGCAACAGGCGCAACAGCAACAGGGGCAACAGCAACAGGCGCGCGAACAGGCGCAGCAACGCAATGAGCAACAACAGCGCGGTGAACAGCAGCGCGCGGCGCGAGAGCAAGCGCAGCGCGGCGAGCAGCAGCGTGCCGAACAGCAGCGCGGCGAGCAGCAACGCCAGCAGCAGGCACAACAGCAGCAGGCGCAACAACAGGCACAGCAGCGTGCCGAACAGCAGCGCGGCGAGCAGCAACGTGCGGCGCAGGAGCGTCAGCGCGGCGAGCAGGAACGCGCGGCCCGCGAGCAGCAACAGCGCTCGCAGGTGGACCAACAGCGCCAGCAGATGGCGCAGCAGCAGGCCCAACAACGCGCCGCCGAGCAGCAGCGAGCCCAGCAGCAGGCCCAACAACAGCAGGCGCAACAGCAGCAGGCCCAGCGCGCCGAGCCGCCGCGTGGCGCGGGTGGCCAGCCCCGTCCCGGCCAAGGGGAAGGCGCCCACGGCGGACGTGGCGATCCTGATCGCGACCGTCGCTGAAACGACGCAAGACCGGCAATGGAAACGGGCCGCGATGCGGCCCGTATTTCATTGCGTCAAGAACCCGCGCTAGCGCCGCCGGCCCGGTTTGTAGAGGAACAGCAGCGCGCCCAGCAGGCCGCCCAGATGGGCGAAGTGGGCCACGCCTTCCTGCGTGCCGGTGACGCCGAGGAACAACTCCAGCGCGGCGTAGAGGACCACGAACACGCGCGCCGGCATGGGAATCGGCGGGATGATCAGCAATATCCTGCGCTCCGGGAAAAACATCGCGAAGCCGAGCAGCACGCCGAACACCGCGCCCGAGGCGCCGACGGTGGGGTAGGGCGGCAGGCCGGCGAACCAGGAGAAGGCCAACTGGGTGAGGGCGGCGGTCAGCACGCTGGTGAAGTACAGGCCGGCATAGCGCTTGACGCCCAGAAAGCGTTCCAGGTCCTCCCCGAAGATGTACAGCGCCCACATGTTGAAGAGCAGGTGAAACCAGCCGCCGTGCAGGAAGCTGTAGGTGATCAGTTGCCAGGGCTCGAAGGGCGGGGCGCCCGCCGCGCCGGCATTCAGTGGCCAGAGGGCGCCGTAGACCACCAGTGAATCGCCGCTCAGCTGCTGCAGGCAGAAGACCACGATGTTGATGCCGATCAGGACGCGGGTAAGGCTCAGAAACGCGGGCATGAAGGTCTCGGAGAGGGACGCGGGCGCATGATAACGCGCCTTGCCATTACGGGCTACCGTTGCTTACCTGCAGGCTGGCCAGGCGGGCGTACAGGCCGCCCTGGTCGAGCAGTTGCGCCGGCGGGCCGGACTCGACCACGCGGCCTTCTTCCAGCACCACAATGCGGTCCGCGCTGCGCACGGTCGAGAGGCGGTGGGCGATGATCAGGGTAGTGCGGTCGCGCGCGGCCGATTCGATGGCGCGCTGCACCGCCTGTTCGGATTCGGTGTCCAGCGCGCTGGTAGCTTCATCGAGCAGCAGCAGCGGCGCGTTCTTGAGGATGGCGCGGGCGATGGCGATGCGCTGGCGCTGTCCGCCGGAGAGGCGCACGCCGCGCTCGCCCAGGAAGGTCTTGTAGCCTTCCGGCAGGCGCTCGATGAAGTCGTGCGCCTGGGCCGCGCGGGCGGCGGCCTTGACCTCCTCGTCGCTCGCCTCGGGGCGGCCGTAGCGGATGTTTTCCAGTGCGTCGGCGGAGAACACCACGGTGTCCTGCGGCACCATGGCGATGCGTCCGCGCAGATCGTGCAGGTCGCCTTCGCGCAGGTCGGTGCCGTCGAGCAGAATGCGGCCGCCCTGCGGGTCGTAGAAGCGCAGCAGGAGCTGGAACAGCGTGGTCTTGCCGGCGCCCGAGGGGCCGACGATGGCGACCGTCTCGCCCGGCGCGATGGTGAGGCTGACCCCGTCCAGGGCATGCTGCCGGGGGCGTGACGGATAGGAGAACATGATGTTGTCGAACTCCACGCGCGCGCCGCCCCGGCTGGCGGCCAGCGGCGCGGGTTGCACGGGCGCGGCGATGTGCGGCTGCGCGCCGTACAGCTCCAGCAGGCGCTCGGTGGCGCCGGCGGCGCGCAGCACATCGCCCGCGACTTCTGCCAGCGCGCCCACTGAACCGGCCACCAGGCCGACATAGAGAATCGATTGCGCCAGCTGCCCGGCCGTCATGCTGCCGGCGGCGACTGCCTGCGCGCCCAGCCACAGGCCGTAGATCGAGCCGCCGAACACGATGGTGATGATGAGTGCCGTGAGCAGGGCGCGCGCGCCGGTGCGGCGCACCGCGGTGGCGAAAGCGTTTTCCACGGTGACGCGAAAGCGCCGGTCTTCAAACGGCTCATTGGTATAGGCCTGCACCACTGGCATCGCGCCCAGCACCTCGCCGGCCACCGCGCTGGAATCGGCGATGCGGTCCTGCGAGGCGCGCGAGAGCTTGCGCACGCGGCGGCCGAACAGGGCCAGGGGCAGCACCACCAGGGCGACGACGACGACGATGATCAGCGCCGCATGCGGGTTGGTCACCACCAGCATGATGATGCCGCCGATGAACAGGAAAAAGTTGCGCAGGCCCATCGACACCGAGCTGCCGATCACTGTCTGCACCAGGGTGGTGTCGGTGGTCAGGCGCGACAGCACCTCGCCGGTCTGGGTGGTTTCGAAAAACTGCGGGCTTTGCGCCAGCATGCGCTGATAGATCGCCGCGCGCATGTCGGCGGTCACGCGCTCGCCTAGCCAGCTCACCATGTAGTAGCGCGCCGCGGTGAACAGCGCCAGCACCACGGCAATGCCGAACAGGGCCATGAAGTAGCCGGTAATGGCCCCGCCGCCACCGGCGCTTTGCGCGGCGGTGCGGGCCACAAAACCCATGTCGATCAGGTTCTTGAACGCCAGCGGAATGGCGAGGGTCGCACTGGCGGCGATGCACAGGAAGATGAAGGCGAGGACGAAGCGGCCGAGATAAGGGCGGCAAAACGGCCAGAGTTGCTTGAGCGCGGAGAGGCGGTTCACAGGGGACTTAACACCGCGCAGGGCGGCTGGGACGGAGCGCGTATGTTACGGCGCGCCTGTTAATGGATTGCGTCTGCTGCGGATTGCGTCTGCTGCGGATTGCGCCTGCTGCGGATTGCGTCTACTGCAGATTGCATACGCTGCGGCGCCGATTGGCCGCGAAGGGAAGAATGGAGGCGGGGGATGGAATTGAACCACCGTACGTGGCTTTGCAGACCACGGCATAGCACTCTGCCACCCCGCCATTGGGTGCGTATTCTAAATTAGCTGGGGATCTCTTGCCGGGATTTCAAGGGGCGCGCCTGCCGAGCCGAAAAAATATCCAGACCTCGGGTCTCGGCCATCCGGGTTTCCGGGCGGCGCGGCCCCGATGATGCCAAATTCCATCCGCCCGCGCCACCCGGCTTCATCAGGCCATCCGCGCCACCGAATCGCGCAGGCACTGGATGAAGCCTTGCGCCGCGCCTGAAAGAGGCGAGTGGCGGCTCCAGGTCACGCCGATCGGGCGTTGCGGGTCGGGCAGGGTGAGCGGCAGTTGCGCCAGTTGCCCGGAGTCGATGTAGTGCCGCGCCACCACCTGCGAGAGCACGCCGACGGCGCTGGTCAGTTGCAGGTAGCCGGTGATGACGTGGATCGAAATCGTTTCCAGACAATCGGCGGGCATGCCCAGGCCGTGTTTCTGCAACACGCTTTCCAGGGGCTCGCGCGACAGCGTGCCGGCCGGCGGCAGCACCCAGGGGTAGGCCACCAGGTCCTGCCAGCTGAGGCGCTTGCGCCGTGCCAGCGGGTGCCCGGGGCCGGTCACCACGACGTTCTGGCCGCTGTAGAGGGTTTCTTCCGAGACGTCCTCGAGCGTCTCGCGGCCGAGCAGGCGGCCGACGATCAGGTCCACCGCGCCGCGGCGCAACTCCGGCAGGATGGATTCCATCGGCCCTTCCTGCACAATCACGCGCGTCAGCGGCGTCTTCTCCTTGAGCAGCGCGATGGCCTGGGGCAGCAGGCCCGGGGTCATCGCCGGCAGGGCGCCCACCTTGATCTTGCCGGAGGCGCCCGATTGCAGGGCCTGCATTTCGTCGCGCGCCTGCGTCAGGCTGGCCAGCACCACGCGCGCCTGGCGGATCAGGCATTCGCCGTAGGCGTTCGGTACCACGCCCTTGGCGGTGCGCTCGAAGAGCTTCAGGCCCAGTCCCCGCTCCAGGTCGCCCAGGGCAATGGAAACGGCGGGCTGCGAGACGTGCAGGCTGCGCGCGACCCGGCCCAGGTTGCGCAAATCGTCCAGCGCGACGAGGATGCGGAAGTGCCGCGGCCTGAGGTTGGCGCGGATGAACCAGTCCATTTCTGCCATGCGAAGCCTCCCCGTATTGCATAGGAAACGCTGAATCAGGCCCGAAACCGCGAGAGGCGAAGCTGGCTTCTCCCGGAAATCGGGGTTGTTAAGGGACGTAGCCGACTTAATTCGCGTTTCCCATAAGTAATCCATTATGACGTATGGCGAAATTTTAACTACTCTGCTTATGATATATGCGCCATCATCCAAGGCTGCCTTCCGCGCCTTTTTGATGGAGCACTCATGACCAAACTGCCCGGCTTACCTGTTGTTGACCTGCATAGCCACGTCATCGCCGACGATGCAGCCCGCTATCCGCTCGCGCCGATGGGCGGCAAGCAATCCGACTGGTCGAAGGAGCGCCCGGTGAACTGCGCCGGCATGCTGGAGGCGATATTGCAAGCTGGCGTGGCGCAATCGGTGCTGGTGCAGGCCTCGACCTGCTACGGGCACGACAATCGTTACGTGCAGGCTTGCGTCAACGCCTACCCGCACAATTTCGCCGGCGTGTTCTCGGTCGACATGCAGGCCGCCGATGCGAGCGCGAACATCCGGAAATGGATGGAGAGCGGCCTCTCCGGCGCGCGCGTATTCATCGCGGGGCACACGGCGGCCGACCATACGGTGCGCCTGGACGACCCGCGCGCCTTCGCCGCCTGGGGCTATATCGAGGAGCGGCGCATCCCGATCTGCGTGCAACTGCGCGCCGACGGTCTGCCGCAATTGGAGGCACTGCTCACCCGCTTTCCCAATGCCGTGGTGCTGCTCGACCATTTCGCGCGGCCGGTGCTGGACGATGGGCCGCCCTATGCGAAGGCGGCCAGCCTACTCGCGCTGGCACGCTTTCCGAACCTGCATTTCAAATACACCACGCACAATGTGCGCGAGTCCGGAGAGGGCGAGGCGACGCAGGCTGGTTTCATCCGCGCCGTGGTCGATACGTTTGGCGCGCAGCGCATCGGCTGGGGCTCCAACTTCCCGGCCGCGAGCGGTACCCTGGCCAGCCTCCTGAACGATGCCATGGCGGCGACCGCTTCCCTGTCGGTGCTGGAGCGCGAGTGGATTTTCTCGCGCACGGCGCGCAGCCTGTATCCCGAGCTCGGGCCGCACGAGGGCCGCACGGCCGATGTGTCCGCCTTCGTTGCCGCCAAGGAGGGCGCATGAGCACGCCATTGCCGGTATTCAAGACCCTGCTGGGCAACTACCCCAACACCGCGGCGCTGAAAAGCGGTGCGCTTGTGCCCGCCGGTTTCGCCTTCGACTTCGCCGACGTGAAAGTGCCCAACCGGGCCTTCAAGCGCGTGGTGCGCAATCTCGAATTCGCGGTGGCCGAACTGGCCCTGGTGACCTACTTCCAGGCCAGGGCCTACGGCAAGCCGCTGGCCTTGATTCCCGCCGTGGTGGGCGCGGGGCGCTTCCAGCATCATTGCCTGGTCTACAACTCGCTGCGCGGGCGCCTCGGCGTGGCGCAACTGGAGGGCAAGCGCATCGGCATTCGCGCGCATGCGCAGACCACCGTCACCTGGGTGCGGGGGATTCTCGCCGATGACTACGGCGTCACCCTGAACAAGATCCGGTGGGTGACCTTCGAAGACGGGCACCTGGCCGAGTTTCCCGACCCGCCCGGTTTCATCCGCGCGCCCGAGGGCGCCAGCATGGTCGAGATGCTGCTGGCGGGTGAACTGGACGCGGCCATCATGGGCACCGACCTGCCCGACGACCCGCGCCTGCAATCCGTGCTGCCCGACCCGCACGTCGCGGCGCCGGCCTGGGGTGCGCGCCACCAGATGGTGCCGATCAACCACATGGTGGCCGTCGACACGGCCCTGTGCAAGGAGCGGCCCGAGCTGGTGCGCGAAGTCTATGCGCTGCTTGAGCAAAGCAAGCGGATGGCCGCGCTGCCAAAGGCGGGCGGCCCGGACCTGACGCCTTTCGGCGTCGAGCCGAACCGCCGCGCGCTCGAATTGCTGCTCCGCAATTGCTACGATCAGGGATTGATTCCGCGGCTATACGCGGTCGACGAGCTGTTCGAGGATTTCAACCGCTTGTATTGACCGGGGCGCGGCTGTTGCACTGATAAAAACCAAGGAACACGGAGATGAAACGCAGGCAGATGTTGTGGGCGATGGCCGCGTGGCCGCTGGCTTCGCGCGCGCAAGGCGGCGGCGCGGTGGGGCGCATCATCGTGCCCTTCGCGGCGGGCGGCGCGCGCGAGATGCCGGCACGTGCCATCTACAACGAAATGGCACGCGAGCTGGGGCAGACCTGGATCATCGACGCCAAGCCCGGCGCCGGCGGGGCGGTGGGTACCTCGTTCGTGGCGCACGCGGCGCCGGACGGCAAGACCCTGCTGATGGCCGCCTCCAGCCATTTTGTGACCGCCGCGATGGGCGCGCGGCCCTTCTACGATCCGGTGAAGGACTTCGTGCCGGTCGCCAATATCGGCAGCCAGAGCTACATCCTGATCATCAATGCCTCGCTGCCGGTCAAGACGGTCGCCGAATTCGTGCGGTACGCCAAGTCGCGGCCCGGCCTGCTGAACTACAACTCCGCCGGCGTGGGCAGCTCCACCCACCTGGCGATGGCCTCCTTCGCGCGCGCTGCGGGCCTGAGCATGGAGCACATTCCGTACAAGGGCACGCAGGAAGCGGTGACCGACCTGGCGGGCGGGCGCGGGCAGGCGGTGTTCGTGCCGACCGCCGGCGTCGCCGCCTATCTGCAGAACCCGCGCCTGCGCATCATCGGCGTGAGCGGCGCCAGGCGCTCCTCCCTGCTGCCGCAAGTGCCCACCATGGCCGAGGCGGGCTTGAAGGGCTTCGTGTTCGAGTCCTGGTTCGGCCTGCTCGCGCCCGCCGGCACGCCCGCCGCCGTGGTCGAACAGGTCAACGCGGCGGTGAACAAGGCGCTTGCCATGCCGGAGGTGCGCCAGCGCCTGGCCGCCCTGGGGATCGAATCCGGGAACCTGAGCGTCGAGGGCTTCGGCAAACTCTATCTCGCCGACCGCGACCTGATGACCCGCTTGGTGAAGGAGTCGGGGATCAGCCGGGACGGGTAAACCGCGTCGTCCGCTGGCCGCCTCAAATCATGTGCGACGGGTGTAGCATGCGCCCGATTCGAATAAAAGGAGACAAAGTCATGCACGCGATTCCCGCCTGGGGCCGATGGGTCCCGCTGTCGCTCACCGTGTTGCTCACCGCCGTGCTGGGTGCCTGCGCCGGCGCGCCTGCCCCCAAAGCGGACGCGGCGCTGCTGCGCGAGATGGCGTCCACCGGCAAGCTGCGCGCCGGCATCGCGGTCGGCGCGGTGTCCTCGCCGACCTGGTCGGTACGCGACCCCGCCACCGGCCAGCCGCGCGGCGTCGCCGTCGACCTGGCGACCGCGCTTGCCGCCCAGCTGGGCGTGCCGCTGGAACTCAAGCCCTACGCGAGCACCGGCGAGATCACCGCCGCCGGTCCGAAGGGCGAGTGGGACGTCGGCTTCATGCCGATGGACGCGACGCGTGCCGCCATCCTCGATTTCGGCCCGGCCTATTTCCTGGTCGAGAGCACGTATCTCGTCAAGGCCAGCTCGGGCATCATGACCCTGGCCGATGTCGACAAGCCCGGCGTGCGCGTGGCCGGGGTCACCGGCACCACCACCGCGCGCTCGGCGGCGCGTTCGCTGAAAAACGTCAAGCTGATCGAGTACCGCACCTCGGACGAGCTGATCGCCAGCATTCGCGATGGCCAGGCCGACGCCATCGCCCTGGGGCGCGAGTCGCTCGTCGATCTTGCCAACAAGCAGTTACCCGGCTCGCGCGTGTTGCCGGGCTACTACCAGGCCACCGGCGTGGCGATCACCGTGCCCAAGGGGCATGCGGCGGCCTTGCGCTACGTCACCGAGTTCATGGAAAAAGCCAAAGCGGACGGCACGGTGCGCCGCGCGCTCGACAAGTTCGGCTTGCCGGACGCGGCGGTGGCGCCGCCGATGCAGCGCTGAGCCGCTGGCTCAACACGACGCGACGCGACACTACACTACGCGACGCGATGCAACTCAACTCAGGCCGGCCACCGGAATGGCCGCGCCGTGGATCGACTTCGCGCCGTCCGACGCCAGGAAGGCGATGGTCGCCGCGATGTCGGCCACCGGCACCCAGCGCGACGGGTCGGCATCCGGCATCGCCTTGCGGTTCTCCGGCGTGTCGATCACGGTGGGCAGGATGCAGTTGACGTTGATGTTCTTCTCGCGCAACTCGGCGCCCATGGTTTCGGTCAGGCGGATCACCGCGCTTTTCGAGGCGATGTAGGCGCCCATCTGCGCCGCGCCTTTTTGCGCCCCGAAGGCGCCGATGTTGATGATCTTGCCGCCGCCCTGCGCCAGCATGCGCGGCACCACCGCGCGGGTGGTGTGCAGCACGGTGCGGGCGTTGATGTCGAGCATGAAGTTCCAGTCCGCGTCGGCCGTCTCGTGGACCGCCTTGCCCATCCGAAAGCCGCCGGCGATGTTGCACAGCACGTCGATGCGGCCGAACTTGTTGATCGCGGTTTCGACGGCGGCGTTCACCTGCGCTTCCTCGAGCAGGTTGACCGGGGCGTACAACCGGTTCAGGCCTTCTTCGCCGTAAGCGGCGGTGAGCGCTTCGCGCTTGAGGTCGGCCAGCACCAGCTTCGCGCCCTGCGCGGCGAAGGCCTGCGCGACGCCGCGGCCGAGGTTGCCGGCGGCGCCGGTGATCATTACGACTGCCTGGCTGAAGTCCATGTCCGGTCTCCTGAAGAAGTTCTGGAGATAGTGTAGCGCTTGTGCGCGGGCCGCCGCGTGGCGGTGCTGTGGCGCGCTGGTTCGCGCTGGTTCGCGCTGGTTCGAACGACACGAAACAAAACGGCCGGCCGCATTGCGCGCCGGCCGGCCGTTCGCAGGACAGGACCGCTTACTGCGCGGTCCAGGCCCCGTCCATGGTGTAAGCCGCGCCGCGGATATTGCGCGCGCCTTCGGAGCACATGAACACCGCCAGGTCGCCCAGCTCTTCCGGGGTGGTGAATTCCAGCGCCGGCTGCTTCTCGCCCAGCAGTTCGTCG
>Ga0307511_10002717_pt1 | contig 18412 bp, 23 predicted proteins | sample 13_EM_MG_FD_200266 | JGI IMG/M metagenome (GOLD analysis project Ga0307511, IMG submission 200266) | Populus trichocarpa ectomycorrhiza microbial communities from riparian zone in the Pacific Northwest, United States - 13_EM | ecosystem: Host-associated > Plants > Roots > Unclassified | place... | reverse complement strand
AGAGGAGACGGAGGTTCTGATGATGCCGCATCCAGAGTCGGTCGACGCAGTCACCGAATGGCTGGCCACGTATGGTATTTACGAAGAACACCTATCCCGTTCTTCGGCTCAGGACTGGGTCACTCTTCGCGTCCCCGTCGGTCTCGCGGAGATTATGCTCGACACAGTATGAAAACCCTTTATCTGCGAATCTGGTTCATTTATAAGTGCTGATGAGTCATGAACACAGAAATACCATGTCTATCGTTACAAAGAGACGGGCCAGGAGATCGTCAGAACAACGAGTTATAGTTTACCCAAGGGGGTATATGACCATATAGATCTCATCCAACCGACCACGATGTTTGCCCAGTTCAAAGCATTCAAGAGTACTCTGCACTGGGGGACTGCTGGATCCATTGATATTGCAGTCGGTGGCACGATCACCGGCCCGGCCGGAAATCAGGTCGATGACAGCTGCAACGCAGCTGTTAGCCTTTTCATCTCCAAGTAGGGAAGGCTGCGGTGCTGATCATTCCTTCCGGTTTGTTCACAGATCACCCCTACCTGTTTGAGGCAGCTGTACAACATCATGGGCTATAATTCATCCGCAACCAACGGCAATCAGATTGGCATCACCGGTTATCTTAACCAATATATAAACAACCAGGACCTCCAACAGTTCTTCACGACATATGCCCCCGAGGCACTTGGATCCAACTACACACTCGTGTCTATCAACGGTATGCAGTGTCATGTTTTGCAGTGCTATCTTGTAGGCTCATCGCCCTAGGCGGCCAAAATGATCAGAACCTTGAAAAGGCAGGGGTCGAGGCAAACTTGGATGCTCAGTTTGTGATGGGATTGACTCATCCCACCCCTGCCGTTTACTATTCTACCGCTGGCTCCCCGCCTTTCAATCCTGACGCCATTACTGTGAACAATACCAATGAGCCGTACAGCTACGTAAGACATTGCTTCTTTTTATCCCGTATATCAAAGACGCGAAATAAACTAGTGGTTGCAACACATGCTTTCCTCTGATTCCCTGCCTTGGACAATATCTACCAGCTATGGCGACGATGAGCAGACAGGTGGGTGGTTATATGACTTGATCTGTCAGAAAACTCACCATTCTGTCAGTCCCAGAATCATACGCCAACCGTGTGTGCTTTGGCTTGGCGGCGCTCGGTGCCCGTGGAGTTTCCCTTACGTTTTCCTCTGGTGATCACGGTGTCGGAGATGGTGACCCCGACCCGGCCGGTCAGTCATGCTTCAGTAACGACGGAAAGAACAAGACTATGTTCATCCCCACTTTTCCCGCATCCTGTCCATAGTGAGTCCCTTGCAATGTACAAGGATTGCCACCTGTCCTGACAGACCTCGTTCAGTGTCACCACTGTAGGTGGGACGAGGAACGTACCGGAAACAGCTGCCTCGTTCTCGGGCGGAGGATTCAGCAACTATGTGGGTCTCAACGCATTCCAAAATTTTCGAATCGTGTTGATGTATACCTAGTTCGATCGGCCTTCTTACCAAGACGAGGCGGTCTCCAAGTATCTTTCGACACTCCCCCCCGGTACTTACGAGGGGTTGTTTAACTCGTGAGTGTCACTATCCTACACCCTACCCCTGATCTCAAAGTACTTCAACGACAGTGAAGGACGGGTAAGCTTCCCAGATATACGGACCCCCTCTCAACGTACTGATCGCATTTGGTAGGCTTACCCCGATGTGTCTGCCCAATCCATGTTCTACTCTATTGTTTACCGTGGAACAGTTAGGACCGTCAAAGGAACCTCAGCGGCTAGCCCGACGTTTGCATCCATTATCTCGATGGTGAATGACGCACGTATCAATGCAGGGAAACCGGTTCTCGGTTTCTTGAATCCCTGGCTTTACAGTGAAGGCTATACTGCTCTGAATGATATCACTACGGGTAACAATCCAGGATGCGGCACGGAAGGATTCAATGTAAGTGCATTATTGCTCAGACTTTTTTTCTCACAGCTGAGTTGTTTTAAGACCAGCATTGGATGGGATCCCGGTAAGACATGCAGGGAGTGTCTTGATTCCGGTAGACTTACGTTTGGTTCGTTACAGTTACAGGTCTTGGGACGCCCGATTTCGAGAAGCTGAAGGACCTCGCTTTGAAATCATCCAGTTATCATACTTAAATTATACCGCGACTTTCTTACATTACACTAAAAAGGTCAGTTCAACGGGAACACTGGGTACACAGTCGTCATCTACGCATTCTCTTCTTGAATCGTTCCAGAACCTAGAAAACTACCTGTAAGCGAGGACAAATAGGTTTTCTTTCGTACATACCATATCATCTGTAGCCATCTGTGGTCGGTCATTACGGTGTTGATGGTGCTCTGGCGGAGCGATTCCCATTGCCTCCAATTTCGCGTTTCGCATTATTTCCGCATCGGACTTTTGTTTGATGTAGGGACGATAGACTGTTGACGTCCCATGTCAGCGGCTGGGGCCACGATTGCAACAGAGGGACTTACACCGTGTCGCAACAAGATGCTCCTCATCATTTTCTACCACCTTCTTGCGCTCCTTACGCTCTTCAGTCACCTGGCGCTTAGCCTTCTCTGTCTCTTCGATATTCTTGAGTCGTGCACTAAAGAAGGCATGTATGTCAGCATGCAAGAAACGGCACAATTCAGTGGGGCGAAGTACTCCATGCCAAGATCGACCTCGGGTATACATGTGAGCATGGCAAGACTGGCGGTCACGCTTCCTTCTTCGACTTCCGCCTTCTTCTCTGTCTTCCACCGTTCTGAGAGCGTGAACTCGTCTTCAGCGCTTTTATCTCTCGACGATGATTGTGAAGAGTCAAGTGGTTGACTGCGGATCTTCAAGTTCTCTTCGATATAGGCCATCCTTTGGAGTAGCGAGCGTCAGATGCAATGGTGTTGAGAGCACGGCCCGGAGAGCGTACATGTGCTTGTTCACGTCGACCGCGTTCGTTTGCTGGGTGAAGTTGTTGGTTCGGACGGCACGCCTTGCTTTAGCATCTACACCATCGTCCACACTGTGCTGAGCCTATTAGGCACTGGCATTGAAAAGACAATAGCGATGTCCAACTTACTCTTCCACCTTGGCGCCTGGTTTCAGCCCGCCTGCGTCCTGATGTTCATCCTCCTCGGTGGTCCGCCGCTTCCTCCGTTTCACATCCCCTTTAGAGAGTTTCTGAATATCGATTCCTTGTCTTGATTTGCGTAGCTTGCGAAGTTCGAGGAGTTCGGAAAGCCTATAATCATTTTAGGAATTGATACTGCTAGTTTGACGAGGTTATTTCCTACGCACGGGAGCGACCTGTCCTCCTCTTCATCTGCAGAGCCCTTCTGGGCGTCGTATGCGTCGTCCTCTTCTTGGGATGTTTCTCTGACACGAAGTTGTGGGCGAGTGCGCCTCTTGATCATGGATTCTGTCTTTGACCAAAATGGAATCCAGTTAGGCCCGAGATAAAGCGGGCAATTGCCGACCTTGCGGGCACAAATATACGCAAACATGCAACACCCGTTTATAACGTCGCGTTCCCTTCCCTGAGACCCACACAGACAACGCCGTGACCATGTCCAATTATGATCCAGGGTAGGCATTGCCCCTGCCCTTGAGCAGAATTGGTATGGTTCTGGGTCCGATGAAGAAGAAGGTCATTCGCTGGGATCCATCCAAAGAAGACGCCCTTTGCGAGGTTCGTTACCTGGCCGCTTCTGAAAAAGCCCCCTGAGGCTGCTGCTGCTGTTGATGAACTGGACAATCAGATACACTTTTCCAGTAACATCCTATTTTCATGGGCGAGCCTAACCAAAATTCACCTCGCAGCACTGATGTTTACTTTCAAGAACAGCCACCCATAGACCAGGTCGACCCAACACTGAGCTACTTGATGGTTCTCGTCCTCTGTTAATAAAATTACCCGGATTTCACGTCTTCACTCATACCACGCACGTTCTCTCTTTTTCTCGTTTCTCATCATACCGTTTCACATAGTCCTTGTGTCTATGTCGTACCCGCCACTTAGGACTTGCCTCAAGGGCATATTGTATCTTCTCTTTCATCTTGTTCGAACGCGTCTTTCAACTCTTCTCGATTCTTTGTAGTATATAAGACTACTACATGAGCTCCCAAACAGAAACAGAAACCTCATCAGTTTTGTTCTCGAAAACACTGCTTCCAAACTTCCGCATAACGGCAGCAAAACGTAGTCGTGGCACGGGACGTTCGAAGCGGAGATGGATCGGAATAATCTCATCCTAGCATGAATATCACCGCTGAGGCAACAATACGCAGAACCGGTCTATAGGTGCACCTAAAGATTTTCCCTGGGTCCCCAGAAAGGACCCCTCAAATGCAAGCAAGGATAGTCGGTGAGACGAATATCTTGGCTTCGCAGGTCCTGGAATGGAAATCCCATTTCTTTCGTTGCACTTACCGTTGGGGGTGACCCCCCCAACGAAGCATCCCACCCACCACCACCTGCAGATTCATTCCCCAACACACCAAGTCTTGCACACATCATGTCTCTTCGCATCCGTCAAAGTGATTCAAAAGACAATAGCCACGATGACAACCTCGATGTTCTGGTGAATGAGACCATTCACTGCGTGCGATTGACCGAGGACAGTCCACTGGGTCATTGGGGTGTTCTGCTTAGCACGATCGTCAAATACTCTAACAAGCGGCTTGATCGCCAATATCGGGACTTAGATACAGCTACTTCTTTGCTCCGTAGAAACTCCAACCTGCTTGACATGCTGAAAGAGGCATGGCACGAGAAATCTTATCGAAAAATCGTAAACTTGGGTGAGTACCCCTATCCTCAACATTCTTCTCACCCGCTCATATGTGCAATAGAAGTGCTCCAGTCACCGAATTTATCAGAACCAGGAAGAGGTACGCCGTGTTGCGATTTGGAGTGGACTGCTTAAAAACGAGGTTGTCTGCCAGGCAGGGACATTTCATCGTGGTCATTGTACCGATCATTCTACCAGCCCTACCGTGGCATTGCTGTGGACGGCCTTTATGAATATCTGGAAGCTAATAACAAAGCGTTCACCGACCCTCTGCTGCCTTCATATTACGCCAAATTTTGTTCCATTGTTCAAAGCTCTGGTACCGGCAAGTCGAGGTTGATGATTGAGGTGACGACTAGTCAATATATTTTCTTTTGTACAGTACTCACCTCGGTATAGTTGCGCCAGAAGGATGTTATAGTTTTATACATGAATCTTCGACCGCAGGATGACAACAGCTTTCCTCCATGCGATCCAATTCCGGCTTCGATTCTGACGAAGAATATTGGTTTTTCGAGAGCGGAGTATCATTCACGATGCTGCGCATTCTTTAGTGCCATCTTTATGATCCTTCGGGATGAATTGTTGGATCTATTCAACACTTCTGGGGACGTTACGCAGGTTGCAAGTCTATGGAACGAGGGTTTGTGTACGATATCATCCGATGCTCGCTACAAGTTTTTTGGTCGCCTTGAATCTAAATACAATGAGGTATGTCAAGGTTTATCCTGTGGAAGAGTCTCCTGACGATGGCCAGGTTTACTCCGACATTATCGGGAAGACCCCATCCAGCAACGAAACAGCGGTAACGGATGCATATATGAGGATGGTCGAATCTCTTCCACAGCTCTTCACAGCAGATCATCGACCAAAGGTCGTGGTTGCAATTGACGACGCTCACACGTTGAACAGAATGGATGGCTTTCAACCCTCGACTATTCTCTGTAGCGTCATTTCCACCTACTCCCGTTTCAAGTCACCGTGGAATCATTCCACTTGGGTCGTCTTTGCATCGACGACCTTGAAGATAGCCGATTTTGCTGCACGGCATGACCGCTGTGCGTTTTCCCCCTCAGTATTAACCATCCATCCGGTTCTCATTTGTCCTGATAGACGAATCTTCGCGAATTTCCGAGAGTGGAGAACGACTGTTCGAGCCATACACCCGCCTTGGCTGGGACCAGAACGCACTCCCTCTTGAATCCCTCTCACCAAGGGAGACAGCCAATTTTCAGCGAGTTCTTTGTTTCGGCCGTCCTTCGTGAGTGGCGTTACCAATATTCGTGAACGTCCTTATTGAAACGTGACTACAGATGGTCATCTTTGGTGGCGCATAGCGACGTTACGCAGTTGGTGAACTTAGCCGTGCAAAAGCTCTGTGGACACCAAACCTTTTGTCCACACGACGTCAACCACATGCTCGCCATTCTTGGACAGAGGTTCTGCTTGGAGGTTCGCATCGGTCACCCGTGGACATTCGAACATGTGGAACGTGGGGTTACCAGTCGTCTGCGGGTTTGCTTTTCATCAGCAGACCGGACGTGGACTTTTACAGGTTATCCCTCGGAGCCGTTCTTATCATGCATTTCAGCATTCGTCCTACACAGGGCACCTTCGTTACTTCAGGAGTGCCTGAACACATTGCGGAAGAATATCTACCATCGAATGGTTTCAACAGGTGTTCCCGGCGCCCTGGCCAGTCGCATGCTCTGGCTACTTTCAAAAGACTTGTTCGTCCGCACCCGCCTGCCTAATTACAGAGGCTTGTTCATTAAGGCACCCGGAGTAAACCAACGGGATACAAAACTCATCGACTGTCAGATGATTCCACTCATCGCCTATCTAGGTTTCGTGTTCGGCAAGGAGCACTGGAAGGCAGAGGTCAAGGAGGCCTTTGCGAACGCATACATCAACTTCTCCCACTGGACGGAGATGGAAACCACCATTGCAGAGGAGGACCAACCCCAAGTGAAGTATGGTTTGCCTGACTACTACCTGCCATTCACGTTGCCAATAAGTGGTATAGTGGTGATGAGTGGACACTGCGTCACTGGCATAGGACATCTGCCGTCCAGTGTTGTCGTCATCAGCCCCTCGTTGACAAGATGATCCCGATCTACTTCGCTGACTCGGGCCAAGTCTCGCAGATCTTCATTTCGGATCGAGCAGGACAGACCAGCAGCCTTGCTGGATTAGCATCAATCAACCGAGACGATGAATATATCAACTGTACATCCGACGTTCCCTATATCGCTATCTTGGTCGACTGGCGTCTGGAACGCTCCGAGTTCGAAGACATGTGGTGTCCCACTGGCGATGACGGTCCATCCTTGCGAATCTACGCCGCCGGGGTCAATGCGTCCACATTTCCGTTCTTGAGGGATCACCACCTCGTCGAGGAATTCCACCATCTCGTTTTTCCTGAGAAGGTCGCTAGCTACCAAGCTACTACTGAAATTGGCGACGGCTGCCGCATGTGTGCGATGGCGACGGGTATGAACAACAAGGCCGATGACTGATGCCATTCAAAGAGGGCCCATCAATCGGACCATGGGTTGAATGGCGACGTCATGTTGTGGACTTTGTAGGAATATTCGATTTGCGTCGCTCGGAGACTATCACTTAAGTTGGCACGTAGAACATTTCTGAAACTCGATCCTGATCCACTACGAATGGCAACGAGCCAAAAGTTACAGTAATGCTGCCCGTGACTCTGTATACCATTATACCTTCTTGACTGTTATCGTGACTTCCAGTGAAAGTTGAATGATCTTGGTGGCCTTTGTTACAGTATTCATGCATAAATTACAGTCACATCCGCTGTCACCTAGTCTCGACACCAGTCATTCCGAGTATTCGGAGTCCTTGTGCGAACGTTGACCATATATATCGGTGAATCACTGAGCGCGACAGTTCCGACCTCCATACTATCATTGACGCATTAAAGAAGGGCCATCAATCAGGAGTGCCAAGCATATCGGAAGGGAGACCCATGTCCAACCGCTGCTCTATGGAAGTAAGGTAATGCTCGACTTGTGGACTTGCTAGGAATGGGTTACCCGGAGACTAACACTTGCGTGGGCGCATGGAGCACTTACGTTCGGGGTGGAATCTCGGCAGTCAGCCTCTCGGAGGAATTGCAACATGCAAAGTGAAGATTAGATGCAGGCTATAAGCTGACCAGTGATCCACAAAAAATACATGGATTAGTGACGTGAATGATAAGTCAACATACAAATGCGGGCATGGCAGCAACAAAAAAGACATCAACTCTCATAGACCCGTCCTACTTCTTCACGGCCCTCAATTGTGCCCGCAAATTGGCATTCTCAGTTTGCATAGAGTTGAGTTCGTCGAGCAACGCAATACGCTGCACTTGCTCTGAAGTCTGCATGGCATGAATCTCCTCTTCGGCTTGGCGCAACTTTTCCCTGCACTCTGCAAGCTGGGCATCGAGCTGCTTGCGGATCGCCTCTGGAGCGTCAGCAGCTTCTTGGGCGAGTGCTAGTGTCTTGGCACTGAGAGCATTGTTAGCGTCTGTGAGTTGCCTGCACGTCTCTGCTTGGTCAGCAGCGTGCATCTCGATATCTCTTTTGTCTGTCACCGCGCGCTCGACCGCCGCCCGAAGTTCCTCGACTTCGTTGACCCTATATATAATCAGCACTCACTCTTGCATCGTCTCACCAAAAAAATGGTACGAACAGTGCTGCCTGCTTCGCTAGTAACGCGTGGTTTTGGTTTTCTAAAGCAGTAACATGCCTCTGGTATGTCCCGAGCGCAGCATTGCTGTCTTCCGCAAGTTTCTGTGCGCGTTCTGCATTCTTCTTGAGCATCTCGTGTGCTTGCGCAAACCGGATTAACCGCTCGATTAGGGCCCGATCGTCGATGATGAGCGCCTGCACACGCGCGACAAATGCCTCGATCGAGAAGGGGCCACCGACGGCGGCATGGGGCGACTTGACATCGTAAAGAGCCTTGAGAGAGCGCACATCCAGATCGGATAGAGACGGAAGCCCGGACCTGGATTGACCACCAGGACTGGATGCAGTAGAAACCGCACGAAGATGACGCCGAGCGTTGAGTGTTGCAGCACGGAGTTCGGGAGCAGGAAGCACCGCCCACGCGGGTTGCAGCAGTGCAACGACATCTGCGACCTCGCCTTTGTACTCCATAGGGGGGCCACTGTGCACCGAGGGCGTGCTCAGTGCCTGGACACACTACGTGAGGGGTGCTGGCACGTTCATCAAAAAAAAAAAAACCGACCTTGACACGCGAATCCATTTCGGCGAGCTCGCGCTTTGCCTCGTCTCGTTCTCGTCGCAGCCTTGCACGATCTGCGAACGCAGTTTCACGCTCCTCATCCTGGGCTCGTAATTCGGATTCCAAGCGTTCGCGCTCCACCTCCCACTCACCCTGAGCCTCACGGTGGTCGTCCAGTGCTTCAGACAGACTTGCGAGGTGAGCATCGAGTGAAGTGAATGAGCCCTGCAGTGACCGATCGTCCGGTGAATGCTGGACTTCATATTGACGCATTAGCTCATGGAGCGCATCTACCGCCTCGTCCAGATCTGCCCGAGCCGCCGTGGAGGTCTGCAATATCTCTAGCTCTTCTTGCAGCGCACCTACTTCAGCCAATCGATCCTGCTCCATCGATGCCTTCTCTGCCTCCCACTGCTCCCTCGCCTCCACTATTCGCCTCTCCAGTGCTGATATCTCTTCCTCTTTCTGCTCCATCTCAGAATCAGCCTTCCGTTGAGCATCGGTGAGCATCCTCTGCATCTCCGTAGTCTCTCCGCTCTTCTCCTCCAACACTTCCAGGCGTCGCTCTAGTCTTTCTACCTCCTGTTCCCGGGTCGTTAGTTTCACTCGATCCTCTTCCCATACTGATTTTTCTTTGGAAAGCTCATTATACTTGGCTTGCAACTCCTCGAACCTTGGTAACTCCTTCTCCAGCGCAGCCACCGTCTCACCAGCTCTCTGCATTTCCACATTCATGGTTGATTCCAATTGCTCTTTCTCCAGTCGCAGCCGTTGCAACTCGCGTGCCATTTCTGCCTGTTGCTTGTTAGCAGCGTTGAGCGATCCGGTAGCCGCGCGCAGCTTTGCCTCGAGTGTGGCAACATCTGACGCGGACGGGGGAAGCCTTGGCACCTGGGCATCTACGTGACCAGCAAAAAGGTGGGCACCCTCGAAGCGTGCTTTTGAAGAAGTAGCGCGACTGGGGACGGAACTAGTGGTGGAAGTGCGATTTGGTGTCGTGACGCAAGAAGCGGTGAACTCGGAGGGCGCATTCGTAAGCGGGTTGATCCTTTTTTCCATTTTCTGCACCGAGTATCCAAGGACTCCGGCACAATGTTCAAGCAGCTTGCGATGTACTTCGTTTGTCCGTTCTGAAATCCGCCAGTATTCTTTCTGAGCAGTTGCTACTCTGCACTCAGCAGCGTCGAGCTGTTCTTCGGTCTGCTTAGATACTTTTTTGTGCGCTGCGTTAACACGGGAGAGCGATTGAGCTGCGTCACGAATCTTGACTTCGAGCTTGAGCTTCTGCTCCGTAGCCATGAGACGGATCTTTAGGACGTGATGCTCCTAGAAGGGTCTCTTAACCCGGTGTAAGTTTGGAGTAGAACGAACGAACCTTTTTCAGCTCCTCGATTTCCTCCGCACTGAGGATTTCGCAATCACGACTATCAACAACGGCTTCACTGGCCAGCAAGCTCATGAGAAGGTCATCGCGGATGTTGACAAGCCCAGATGTCCGCTTCCACTCTGGGCCATCGATGCCTGGTGATGGCATGGAAGAGGACACAATGTCACCCACAGAAGGACTAGGAAACCCACTACTTCCATTCGGGAATGAGTTCCAAGGAGGGGAGGACAATGCATAGGAGTCCAAGCTTCCTGCAGGCGAATGTATTGATGACATGCCCTCTCCGCTTGAAGTCGTTGGAGGAACAACGGGAAGCAGTTTTGTCTTCTCTTTGCGGATCACAAGACCAGGTGTGCTTGCAACAGGCGGTTCTTCTGCAAGCGGGGAGGTCGGACGTGGATCCTGAGGTGACCACGGCGGTTTCGTGTGGCTTGCAGCAGTTACTGCTGGCGGTGGGGAAGTTGGGGCTGGTTCCGGTGGAGGAGGTAGCGGGGTAGCGGGTGATGTACGACCACCGCCCCAGAATCTGCGAACGCCGTTCATGTCCTAGCTGTGTATCTGTTCAGGCCGTGATGTGAGTCTCTGGACCGAACTCGCACTCGTACTGGAATGTGAGAGCAAAGACATGAACAAGTCTTCTGGCTCAGATGGGACCGTGGACCGTGACCTTAAGAAAAGGTTCCGCAAGAATTTCGTTCCCACTGCCCTCCGCTTACGTCCTCGAGAGCTTGTCTGCTCGCCTCAAGCTATGCCCAAACATCCCAGCTTGCCTAACTAAAACATCGTGGACAGCCAGTGCAGCACCCGCCAGCAATTGGGCCATGTCCTTTACCTTCCAGTGGCCTCGATTCTCTGAGCAATTTCATACCGATGCTATTCAAATGCTCAACAATGCCCTCAACAAGGGCGACAAGCCACCAGTCATCGCAGACAAGATTGAAGTCGTGGAATTGGAGATGGGCACTCAGGTGTGTCTCTCAGTCGTGTTTCTGGCCCATGCAATTTACAGACTCTGCAGCCTCCCGAGCTCGAGATTCGGGATATCGGTGAACTCACCACCGATCAATTTCGCGGAATATTCAGACTGACATACAATGGTGATGCTCACATCGTGCTCAAAACCAAGGTTCAGGTGAATAGAATTTGTTTTTTTGCCATCACTCCGTGCATTGACATCCTTGCTAGGCTAATCCTTTGAACCACAAGCAACCCGATATACACCTCATGACCGGCTCAAGGGGCATGTTGGCAGCTAAAGACCCTCTAGTTGTACCCATGCTCCTACGTCTATCCCATTTCAGACTGAATTCGTACGTGGTCCTTGTCGTTTCCAAACAGAAAGGCATCACCCTCGTCTTCAAAACCGACCCCCTTCAAAATGTAGACATCAACAGTACATTTGACTCCATTGCCGTCATTCAAAAGTTCATCCAGCGCGAGATTGAAGGACAGCTCCGTCAGATGTTCAGAGAGGACCTACCAGGTATCATACATCGTCTGAGTCAACAGTGGATCAAGGCGAAAGTGGAAGCACCATACCTGGACAAACGTCCACCTGCGGTAAGGCGTCGGCCATTTGACACTGCGTCTGCACCGGATCTATCGTATCTCGCACCAGGCCCTGCAGCCGCAGGACTCGGCCTTCACCAATCCTTTCGTTATCCACTCTCACTAGCAGGTGGCCCGTATGGCCGTGCACGTTCCGTATCCGGCGTCTCAGTTACGAGCGCTCCACGGAAAGCCTTGCCCAGTGTCCGCCCAATCTCACCAGCTCCTCCTATTCCGTCCTCGACAGAGGTTAGCAGCTCTCTACCCGAGTTGGAGAACTTCGATCCCACGTATGGTCTCCGCCCAGAGGGTCTTCCTGTGAAGAGCGTGTTTACAAGCTTTGGGCAGTTGTTCAGACAGGACAAAGGTCTCGCAGATCTCACAGAAGAACCGTCTGATATAGATGAGCAAACCGAAGAAGCGTTCGATGTCCTTGACTGGGAGGATACCGTCCCCGATTATTCGCCGCCTCCGAGCGTCTCCGACGAGGCCGAATCGGTAACCGAGTACGAGACAATACCCGCCGTCGGAGGCGGAACTATCATACGACCCAGGATTTACCACTCCCAGTCGATGATCCAACCCTTATCTGAACTCTCTGGTGCCGCACCTGAGTCTTCAGGCACATCATCCGCCACGTATTTTAATCATCATCGAATGGCTCAGTCGCAAGGGACTGACACTTCGAGAGTGAATTCACCATCTTTGCTCTCGACCAGGCGAATGCCACCATCCCATCATCATTCAACCTCGAGCTACAACGAGGAGGTTTCCTACGACTATGCAGCCCACCGCACGCGTTCGGCACCTGGTCCTGACTTTATACGCTCTCTCCCAAGACACCCCATGTCCCCGGGCAGAAGCGAGGCATACTTGTCACGTTCCAGTAGCGAGCTTTCACACTCTATAGACACCCCTCCCTCTCCTGAGTTCCCGTCCTTGTCCCGTAGCATCGACATCACCACGAAGTCTTATCGTCGCCTCTCCGTATCATCCTCATCCGCTTTTGATGTCTTCCACTCTGGCTCCCCACCAACTCACCACACACTATCAGATACCGACCCCCAAATTATCCTTCGTCCTTCTCTCAATAACACTATCCATCAAATCTCCACACTCAGTCACTCGAATCACACACTTTCACCTTACACACGTTCCTTGGCGCACTACACCGTGCGCAGCGTCCCACCGCGAACACTCAACGCCTCTGGTGTGCAAGCAGCGCCAGAGCGTCGGCCTGTGAAAGCCAGGCGTAAGCGGACGTACCGTATCGGAGGACCGAAGGCTCCAGAGCCGCCGCCACCGCCATCCTCACCACCATCGCCACCTTCACCACCGTCCCCTGTCCCTCCATCCGAATTCGACCCTGCTGACATGGACCAGTACTTCCGTTTCCGTGATGAGTTCTCTCCTGTAGATCAGTTATCCAAATCATCCCCACTCCGTGATTACCAGCATCATGCCTTGCGTCGGCGGCGGCCTCATTAGTTTAATACAGCATGCAGTTATTTTTCTCTATTTTTTTTTCCACTGGTGGGGCGTGTTTACACATAGACTTATTATGTTTTCAGCATTGCTCAGTATTCTGTAATTTACCATTTGCGATAGATCAAGGAGACCCATGGATGTATAGTTTCAGGTGCTTCACAACAGCGTCGGAGTCGTTGACTGACCTGCCAAGTCATCGAAGTTCATGGAGATATCACTGACCTCGCCACACCTTCGAAACATATGAAATGGACACTGCCGAATTCAAAACGGCTATGTGCATGCTCACCTGGACAGCGCCCAATATCCACGGATACTCGATGGTCCCCACGTCGTGAGGTGCACTAGAGACAGTCTTGCCAGTCTTCTCTTTACTTCGTCCCGGATCAACGCGGGGGAGCATGCCACCGCCAGATTCGAGGCACGAAAGAAAGAAAGCCAAGCAGGGCACGTCCGTTGCAACAACGGCAATGGTCAAATACACTGTAGTACATATACAGTCGATGCTAGGTCATACATATGGCTACACGTCAGCATGGGGGTACTTGCACGGGTTCGAACGACACTTGATTCTACAAAGAACGTCACCATCCCTCTACTGAGTATTGCTAAGCGAGATTGAACGGAGGCGCCAGGCCGAAGGCTTCGACCGGGTGGCCAACGGTAGGCTCGATGATCGGGGAGGACGTCGTAAGCTCGAATTCCTGAGACATCATCGCAGGGGTTTCGTAAGAGAAATGCGACATATACCTGATCAATTGGCAGGAACACTCACATCGACGTGCATACTCGGCAGCCGACTCGTGTTCTGTCTTGCTGACGGAGTCTGGCGAAGTTCCCTAAAATCATTTCTCGTATACATCTTCGTCAACCCGGATATTGCAGGCGACCGGAGGAGCGCCGTCGGCGGGGAGAGAGCGACAAGGCCCAGAACGTCCTGTGCAGGAGACTTGCGTTTGGGCGTCGAAGGTACCGGCACAGAGGGCTGCAGCAAGAGGTCGAGGTCGCGGATGCTCATGGAAACCGTGTCCGAGATCATCCTCGTAGGCGAGGACGAATCAGGAAGCGGCGTCAGTTTCCCTTTAATGATCTTTGAAAAACCTTCTACCTCTGGAACCACCTGGTTTTCGAAAGCCTCACATAGCGTGTCCCACTTGTCCCACGACAATCCAGGGAGGTCAGAGGGACCAGGGAGCTTCTCGCAAAGCCAATGCAGAGTTGAAACGATGGCCCGAAGGTCTACGGGGTCAAGAGGATCCTCAGAATTCGCAATTGCAGACAAGCAGTGTCCAAACTCCCAAAGCAGCCGATCAAGTGCCAATGCGGCGCTGTCAATGGTAAAGAGGATCTCTCGTGCGTGATCAAATGCTTCAGATATGTCGGCGTGTAGCTCTGGCACCGAAACGCCGCGGATGAACGTGAGCGCGATAACGAGGTTAACCGAGGGGTCCGTGAACACGGTACTTGAAGCCAGGAGGCGTACAAACTCCAAAAGGGAATAGGAATACACTCGCGCGTTCAAAAAGGCCGCCATCACATCTGCTATCGCCTGGCCAGCTCCAGGGATGGCATATATTCGTTCCAATAAGCATAAACCGCCATGTGAGGAAGAGGGACTCATGAACCACATCAATGTTTGAATGTGCCTATTCACCGTCTGCTGGGCCATGGCGCGGACGTGTTCCGTCTGACCTTCCATGACAAACCTGGAGACGTCCGACATACGCTTGAACTCTTGTTGTATGAACCATTCCCCGAAATTAAGAGCCCCGTTGTCCAGCGCAATAAGGTGGCCAACAAGCTCGCATCTCTGGTCGACGTCCAAGACGTACAAGAAATTCTCAAGATCACCAAGAATGACAGGCAGTGTCGACAGAATCCACTGTGAATTTGACTCCACAAAGTCGGGAGAAGGGGTGGGAAGGAGAAAAGATACCAGTTCGAAGATTTGCTTGATGCGTTGGCAGGGGTCGCCATCCACGGTCCGGCTCTTTTGTAGTAGGGTGCGCAAAACCACTGCAGACCTAGTCTTGGGTGCGGCTATTGCAGTAGATCCCAAGAGGATCCCAAGGACATGCAAGCAAGCTTGTTTGGCGCGCACAGCGGATGCATGCACAGATGGCAGAATAGGAAAGATACGGAGGACAGAATCAGCCGCCATAAAGACAAAAAGAGCAGCGTCCACCAGGCGCCGGATTGTACGGATGGTTGTGATGGCAAAAGGCTCAAGGCGTGCGACTAACCGCAGAAGCTGGTCAGAAAGTAACAAGAACTGCTCCACAAGGCTCCTGTCCATGGGCAGTGGTACCGTCAACGAGAACTGCTTGTTGAGCTCCTGTCCCACCTCGAAAGCGATGTCAACTACGGAGAAGAACAGGCCGTATACTTCCTCCTTCCATCCCGTTTGCAACACATCCAAACAGCCAGCTTCTTCCTCTTCTATGCGGCGCTGAATAAGGGCAATCGCGACCCGGAGTGCTCGCACCCGGTCCGTGTTGAGCGGACCTGGTTCAGATTTGACTAATTCGTCGATAGCGCCGTGAAGTCCATCCTCCGCGACAGCCGCGGCTCTTTCTAGGGAAATCCTCTCCTCCTCACTGATGTAGGTCAGTGAGAACGGCTGCCAAGAACGTATGCATTTGACAAAGTGGGGACTGAGGTAACACTGCGGTTCATTCACGAGGTTCAGTATGATATTCTCCGCGTGAATGCCAGGCATGGCTGGAGGATAGTTATCCATTGTCATGCATTCCAGACGGAAAGTCATTTGGCGCAATAGAAGGAGGTGGTTGACGATCTGTGCGAACCAGGTCAGTTGAGGGATGGGGGGACAAGTACGCACATGTATGCACGTACTTCGCGGTATCCAGGGACATCTTGCCACAATCTCAACACTCCCAACGTCCGCTCTCGGCAGTACACGTTTGGAAGACTATCAGACCACGCATACACCGCGAGCACACAAGCAACGCCAATATAAGCCTTTACAAAGCCCAGAAAATCAGCATGTGAAACGTCTGTTAATACAGCGTCCCACAATACGCTCGCAAAATTGTGCTCCAGCGGCGGTCCATTCTGGACGGTGGATAAGAACTCTTCATACGTTGTCATGCAACTCAGCCATATGCCAAACGACTTCTCCTCCGAACCGATATCTTTCATGAACTGTATGGCACTGGCGAAATCACCATCCGGATTCGACAATGCCTCTTCAAACATCTTCCAGTCTCGCAGGCGAGCTGTTAGCCGTCGAATAGCCTTTCTGATCTCTGGCTCTGCCGCTGGTAGCTCTTGCGCAGATTCTAGGATTCCCCTGAACCAGTCAGTGTCGAGGAGCCTTGCAATGTCGGGATTCGTCGCCGCATCTAGCAGTGCAAGTACTGTATCCTCATCCAAATTAGATGCGTCGAACACACGATCAAGGTCGATATTTTGCTGTAGGCTGCGTCAATGCGCTGTATGGAGGTCTCTATCTCACTTACCATCAGCACGTGCACGAAATCCGGATGTTGTGAAGCAGACCGGCACAGAATTCCGGCGATAAAATAAGAACGAGTGTTGTCCTGATCGGAAATTGACGTCTGGTAGTCGAGTGACCAAAGGAAAAGAACCAACCATTGGACTGATAGCTTCTGCAATCTTTTCACCGAATCGCTGTAATGCATCTGCAGAGATGTCATCAGCTACGGGCCTACTTAGGCAACGAAATGCCGAATCTAGGTCGATGTCTATGTCTTCCTCGTTTAAGTCCGAGTAAAGATGTGGGAACTCTGGCAGGTCCCAATCGTCATTGGGTGGTTTCAGGCAGAACATGAGGCGTATGACAAGGTTTAATGAAGGAGCATGGGATATGAGGGAAAGCAGTTGTCTTGCCAGGTTGGTCGGATCAGTTGATTTGGCTAGATCCAGAGCGGGGGATATAGACACATGGTCTAGCACAGGTAGCGGCTGTGGTTCGTATGAAGTGGAAGGTACAGGCGCATCTGAGATTGGCTCGCCGTATATTGCCATTGACACTGTTTCAAAATCTCCCCGCACTATCATGAGGCGTGTGGCAAACTGGATAAATCCGTTAGCCCACATGAGAGAGGGAATAATACGGAATACGTGCATCTGTGCCCATGTTGACAGCGAATTCCACCTGTCCACCAGCATATGGGATAACCGTAGGAATGAGTGCGTTGGGGGTTTTTAGCTTGGGCTTTCCTTCTACTTGTGAAGTTGAGGGGATGGGATGGGCATTGAAGTAGACGTCCATGAAGAAGGCCTCAGGTTTTGTGCACCTGTATGTCAGTCAGCTGAGCCGTTAGGTCGAGGGTAGGCTGCTCACGCGACGACGGATGGTGCTGTTGCGAATGGGACCGCACCAGTGGGGAATATCCTCACAGACTGAACCCTGCATGGTGAGGCAAACCGTATCGCAGCCAGTTTTGAGGATCCATAGGGCGTCAAGTTGCACCATTGCAAAAGCATCGATGCTGCAGATACCTGGTGTCGTAGCAAGCTGCGCGATGGCAGCAACACGCAAGGAGTGGACGCTCGGACACAACTTCCGGAAATTACCCAGGCCCTCCGAGACTCGCGACAAGAGCGCTAAGTTGCGAGTTGCTACTGTAATTACATTTACAAGCCAACGCAGCACAACTAATTCCATGGCCACGACGATGGGGTCTCACTGGGATTGCAAAGCATAGGGACCGCAGCAATAGTGTCACTCATTGTAGCGCAGTGCAATGACATCCATGGTTTAATTGGCCAAAGACCTGCCACGGTAGACATGATCAGAAGCTAGCTTCTTTGCTGTGAAATACCGTTCGTCCACGGGCTACGCATGATAGGCCCAGCTAAGAGAGCATGGTGGATTTGAAATCGACGACGGACCACATGAAAAGAGAAACTTGAAACGTCACAGCTGGCTGCGGACAAGAACACA
>Ga0307511_10002716_pt1 | contig 18421 bp, 14 predicted proteins | sample 13_EM_MG_FD_200266 | JGI IMG/M metagenome (GOLD analysis project Ga0307511, IMG submission 200266) | Populus trichocarpa ectomycorrhiza microbial communities from riparian zone in the Pacific Northwest, United States - 13_EM | ecosystem: Host-associated > Plants > Roots > Unclassified | place... | reverse complement strand
GATGGGAGATGGTCATCGAACCTGATTTTTTAGAATCATAGACGAAGTAACCCTGGGCGTAGTTGTCGGTATTTTCGCCGATAATCTTGATCGACTCTTTGTTGGCTCCGACGGTTCCATCCGCACCAAGGCCATAAAACATGGCGCGGACGACTTCCTTCGGTTCGGTGGAAAAGGAAGGATCATAGGCCAGACTGGTATGGGTTACATCATCTTGAATACCGATGGTAAAGTGGTCTTTGGGTGCGGGCTGGGCAAGATTATCGAAAATCGCCTTGACCATGGCCGGAGTGAATTCTTTCGAGGACAACCCATAACGTCCGCCCACGACTTTGATGTCGGAACGGCCCGATTCGTAAAGCGCATGAACACAATCAAGGAGAAGAGGTTCGCCGCCTGCGCCCGGCTCTTTTGTACGATCCAGCACGGCTAGCGATTTCACAGTTTTAGGCAGTGCCGCGACAAACCGGCTGACATCAAAAGGCCGATAAAGACGAATTTTAAGTACACCGACTTTTTCCCCATGGGCAGTCAGGCAATCGACAGTTTCATGTACCGCTTCACAGCCCGATCCCATCAGGACAATAACCTGCTCGGCTTCGAGTGCCCCATGATACTCGTAAAGAAAATATTGCCGACCGGTAAGAGCTGCAAATTCATCCATCGCTTTTTGCACGAGCGTGGGGCAGGCATTGTAGTAAGGGTTAACCGTTTCGCGGGCTTGAAAATAAACGTCGGGATTTTGGGCCGTTCCGCGCAAAATCGGACGGTCAGGAGTCAGCGCCCGACTACGATGTTCCAGCACACGTTCCTCATTGATCATCGCAAGGATGGTATCATTGGGTACAATTTCAATTTTCGAAACTTCGTGCGAGGTGCGAAATCCATCGAAAAAATGGAGAAATGGAATACGAGTTTCCAGCGTGGCGGCATGAGAAATAACCGCCAGGTCTTGCGCTTCCTGAACGGAAGCCGAGCAGAGCAAGGCCCAACCCGTAGTGCGGGCTGCCATGACATCGCTGTGGTCTCCGAAGATGGAAAGTCCCTGTGCAGCGAGGGAACGGGCCGCGACATGAAAGACAACCGCAGTCAGCTCCCCTGCGATTTTGTACATGTTGGGAATCATCAGCAACAAGCCCTGCGATGCTGTGAAAGTTGTGCTTAGCGCTCCCGTTTGCAGAGAACCGTGAATTACGCCTGCCGCGCCAGCTTCACTTTGCATTTCCACCACGGAAGGCACAGTTTTCCAAAGATTTCGTTTACCTGCGGCGGCCCAGGCATCGGCCCATTCACCCATGGGTGAGGCCGGAGTAATCGGATAGATGGCAATGACCTCGCTCAGGGCATAGGCGATGCGCCCAACAGCCTCATTGGCATCCAAGGTTTTAAATTCGGCTTTTAGGGGTGTCCCGTTAATGTAAGCAGGGGTAGCCGTTGCCGTGCTGTCTGAAATTTGAACTTTCATAGATCCATCTCCGCCTTCCACCGGTACGAGAGTTCATCGAAGTAGACTTTGAAACCAACTCGCTCGCAGATATGCTTCATCCAGGTATTGTTCTGCAACATTTGGCCGGTAATCCGACTGAGCTTTTCATCGCGACCGATATTCACCAACAGCCTCAGAAGTTCAGTCCCGAGACCTTTGTTTTGCCACGGGTCACTCACGACAATCGCGAAGGTGGCTTCATCCAAACCGTGGATTTTATTCAAACGACCCACGCCCAGGATTTCGTGCGACCCATCCAGTCGCTTGTAATCAAGCACGAGTGGAATTTCGCAGTCGTAGTCCGTAAAGCAGATGCGAGTTAGCCTTTCATGGGCGATGCGCTGCTCCAATTGTAACATTCCCATGTACCGCTGATTGACCGTCGTTTCCGAGAGATTGTGATGAAATTCGACCATCAGCGGTTCGTCCTCTGTTCGGATTGGCCGAATTTTCACCGGAGTACCATCCTTCATTTTCCAGTCCGTGACGTAGCGGGTGGGATAAGGGCGAATAGCCAGTTTGGGTAGGTTTTTTTCTTCGACCTGCGGTTCGTGGAGTACCACGCGGGCATCCAGCGCAGTCATGCTTTCAGGCGAAACCAACAGCGGATTGATGTCGATTTCCTTGATCCAACCCTGCTCGGCAACGAGGTAACTGAAACGTACGAGCAGTTCTTCCAACTCAGGAAGATTAATCGGTTTGCGTCCACGTACGCCTTTGAGCGCCGTGTAAATTTTCGTCTGCTCCATCATGCGCCGCGCGAGAGTCGCGTTAAGCGGGGGAAGACCGAGCGCGCGATCCTTGAACACTTCGACCAATTGTCCGCCCATGCCAAAAAGCAGGACAGGGCCAAACTGCGGATCAATGCTACTGCCGAGAATCAGCTCGTAACCTTCCATCTTGACCATCTGCTGAACCGTAACGCCGAGAAAATTTGCGCGGTCGTGTTTCTCACAAACAGATTTTTCAATTTCCCGATAAGCCTGTCGGACTGCGTCCATTCCATTAAGATTTAGTTTCACTCCACCGACATCCGTTTTATGAGTGATCGTCTCGGAATAGATCTTCAGCACTACGGGACCGTCTATTCTTTCGGCAATCGCCACCGCTTCTTCTTCCGTTTTGGCAATTTGGGTCAGTACTGTTGGAATACCGTAAGCGGCCAGGATGTGCTTCGATTCATATTCGGTCAGAATCGTGCGACCGGATTTACGAGCTGCCCCGATGATCTCATCGACATAGGCGCGATTGGCTTGGTGGCCAAGCGATTCCAAAGTTGGACTTGGCGTCTCATAAATCGAACGGAGATTCTGGCTGTAACGCCACATCGCGGCGAAGGCACGGGCCGCGGTATCCGGGTAGGTAAAGGAAGGAATCCCGCTGCGACTTAGAATATCTCCCCCCGAACTTACCTGCGCTCCCCCCATCCAACTCGTCAGGAGGGGCTTGTCTTTGGGCATTACCACCTTGGCGAGCATTTTAGCCGTCTCGATTGATTTAGTCATCGCTTGAGGCGTGAGAATGACCAAGACGCCGTCGTTCTCTTTGTCCTTGGCGACAATCTCTACCGCTTTGGTGTAACGCACAGCATCTGCGTCACCGAGAATATCGACCGGATTATTGTGACTCCAAAAAGGAGGCAAAAGCTCATCAAGCGTCTTATAGGTATCCCCCGATAATTGAGCGATCTGCCCACCTTCGATAATCAAGGCATCCGTTGATAAGGCGGAAGGACCTCCTGCATTTGTAACGATGGCAAGACGTGGGCCGCGTGGTCGCGGTTGCTTACCCAGGACTTGCGCCATGTTGAAAAGATCAGCGATTGCGTTAACCCGCAAAACTCCTACCCGGCGAAACGCAGACTCAAGAACTTCGTCGCTTCCGGTCAGTGACCCAGTATGCGAGGCGGCCGCCTTCGAAGCGGCGGAGGTGCGTCCCACCTTCAGGACGATAATGGGCTTGGTCAGCGAAACTTCGCGCGCTGCAGACAAAAACGCCCGCGCGTCGCCGATCGTCTCCATGTAAACAACGATGCTGCGGGTGTTCGGATCATCACCCAAATAATGGATAAGGTCTCCCCAGCCAATATCGAGCATCGAGCCAATCGATATGAAGGAACTGAATCCGACATCATGGTTAATGCTCCAGTCGAGCACAGCGGCGCACAAAGCTCCACTCTGACTGATGAAACCGACACTACCCGGACGGGCCATTGGCTTCGCAAAAGTCGCATTCAATCCAACCCGTGGAATCATCGCGCCCAGGCAATTCGGGCCGATAACCCGCATTTTGGCCTGCCGTGCGCGTTCCAAAATTTGCTGCTCAAGAGCAACGCCTTCCGCTCCGATTTCCTTGAAACCGGCTGAGATGATGATTGCTCCTTTGATGCCCGCTTCGATGCATTCCGAGATGACGCCGGGAACTGTTTTCGCTGGCGTACAAATCACCGCGAGATCAACCGGTCCTGGAACTTTTCCTATGCTCGAGTAGGCGGGTACACCGAGAATGGTCGTACGCTTTGGATTCACAGGATAGACGGTGCCCTGAAATGCCTCGTCCCTTAGGTTCTCCATCAGGGTTTGTCCCACACTTCCAATAGTTTCTGTTGCCCCGATCAGGGCGACAGACTTTGGATTGAGCATGGTGTCGAGGACGGGGCGCCTCTGGCCCAGCACGTTGTAGGCATTTTCAATATTAGGCGGGGGTGAAGTAGTCATTGCTCAGGAGGATTGGATTAGCGGTTGATTTGAAGATTGGAAAATTCTTGCTGGTAGGGCCTGTTTTGGCTCTGAATCAAAACTAGTTGGGTTAGTCAGGCCTAGCTTCACCGATCTTGCTCAATACTTGCTGGTTCTTGCCCAAGGCCCCCTTGGGTCATCGTCATCGGGAAACAAAGATACGCAAAAAAGAGACCCGATCATTACTTAGGGTCACTTAGACGCAAAATCGGCAAAGCCTTCGCCAATCGACGACGAGATACAAGGAGCCATCCATTATAAGCTCACCGGATGAATATCCCGACGACCATGTCCCAGGGGCTCAAGACTTCTTAATCAAAATTAATCCTAAGTGTGAAAAAATTGTAAAAAGTTGCCACTCCATAAACTTTGCTTGGGGGCACGCGGAGCGATTTGGCTACCCATCTCAAGGCAACTTCATCCAAAAAGCCGAACAATTCCTGAACCGCGTGAAGGGTTTCAATCAGCGCATGCGATTGGTATCCGAGCTTGCGCATCTTCGCATCGATGATTTTCCAGCGTTTGTCCTACGATGGCAGGGCGGTTTTGCTTCACCTCTGCACTATAAATCTTCCGATAGGAGATGCCTCACCTCGCTTGGCAAAGACCGATTCTTTTTTGCCTAAAATGGCGAGAGCAGGTGCACAATTGAATCCATGTTCGGCTTCAGATTAGCCGCCTCATCAACCCTACAATCTGTGATTGCAGTAGCTAGTTCGCAGGAAAGTTCAACTTGCCTTGACCTGCGTGACAAGGGCATTCAAGGAAGCTTTTGCATCGCCGAAAAGCATGCGCGTGTTGTCCTTGTAGAAGAGATGATTTTCGATGCCGGCAAAGCCGGCAGCCATCGAGCGTTTCATCACGATGACGGTTTTGGCGTGGTCGGCATCAATGATAGGCATGCCATAAATCGGGCTGCTTTTGTCTTCGCGCGCGGCAGGGTTCACCACGTCATTCGCACCGATGACGAGGCACACGTCCACGCGGCCCATCGTGGGATTGATCGCTTCCATTTCACAAAGCTGTTCGTAGGGGACATTTGCTTCAGCGAGCAGGACATTCATGTGGCCGGGCATGCGACCGGCCACGGGATGAATGGCAAAGCGCACTTCTACGCCTCGTTCGGCAAGTTCTTCGGAAAGTTCGCATACCTGATGTTGCGCCTGCGCCACGGCCATTCCGTAACCGGGCACGATGACAACCTGCTGGGCATAGGCCAGCAATAACGCCACCTCGTCGGCTTGAATGGATTTGACCGATTTGCCTGCGAGATCGCCCGTGCCAGAGGCCCCTGCGTTGCCAGCGGAGCCAAACGCACCGAACAAAACGTTGGAGACCGGACGATTCATCGCCTGGCACATGAGCAGTGTGAGCAGTGTGCCGGAAGAGCCGACGAGCGTGCCAGCAACAACCATCGCCAGGTTGTTGATGGCAAATCCGTCCGCTGCGACGGCGAGGCCGGTAAAGGAATTCAACAGCGAAATGACGACGGGCATGTCCGCGCCGCCGATAGGCATGACCATGGCCACGCCGAAAAATAGCGCCAACGAAAACATGACGATGAATGCCGTGGGGGTGGTGCCGTCAGACGTATTGAACGCCAGCCAACTGCATAGGCCAAGAATGACGAGTAGAATGAGACCGTTTAAAATATTTTGGCCCGAGAAGGTATACGGCTTTTCAAATTTTCCTTCTAGTTTCAAGAACGCAATCACACTGCCGGAAAATGAAAGCGAGCCGATGAGCGTTGCGAAAAGCATCGAGATGGCAATGAAGGTCGTGATGCTGTGATCCGGCTTGCTGAATTCCAAGCTCGCGACCAGTGCGGCTGCGCCGCCGCCCACGCCGTTAAAAAGCGCGACCATCTGCGGCATCGAAGTCATCTTCACGGAATATGCTCCAACCGCGCCGATAATTAAGCCGACGACCGCGCCGATAACGATGAGGGTGTAATTAAAGTTCCAGTCCTGGGACCAGACGTATTCGCCCGTTGGCTTATGCAGTGTCAGTAATGCGATTAACATTCCCGCGGCAGCAACCAGATTGCCGATGCGCGCGGTTTTCGGCGATGCCAGCAGCTTGATGCCGATGATGAATAAAACCGAAATTCCGATGATGATGTAGGCGATGGTAGAGGTCACTTTTTCTTTTTCTTGAACATTTGCAGCATCCGGTCGGTGACCATGAAGCCGCCGAAGACGTTTGCGGAACCGAAAACAACGGCGATAAATCCGAGGGCTTGCGTCAGTGGCGTGGAGGCATCCGTCAGCACCAGGATGCCGCCAAATAAAATGATGCCATGGATGGCATTCGTACCGGACATCAACGGCGTATGCAGCATCGAGGGCACCTTGGAGATGACTTCAATGCCGACAAAAATGGCGAGGACAAAGATAAAGATGATATTCGGGGTGTTAGAATCCATAAAAAATTAGCTGGGTTGGGCGATGAGTTTTTCGCTCACAATTTTTCCGTCATGAGTAACAAGGCAGTTCTTGATGATTTCATTGTCGGGTTTGAAAACGAAGGCTTTCTCCGTTTTGTCCCAAAATTCCTCAACCAGGGCCAAGAGATTTGTCGCATAGACCTGGCTGGCGTGCAACGGTACTCGTCCAGGTAGGTTCGCAATGCCGACAATCTTTACGCCATTGCGATCGATGACCTGATCGTAGACGACGCCTTCCACATTGCCGCCAGTTTCAACTGCGAGGTCAACAACCACGCTGCCTGGTTTCATCGCGTTAAGCATGTCGGTGGTGACAAGAATCGGCGCTTTGCGTCCGAATACCTGCGCGGCGGAAATGACCACATCGGAATCGCCGCAAATTTTCTTCATGGCTTCGCGCTGCTGCTGAAGCTGTTCCTCGGTTAATGCCTTTGCGTAGCCGTCTTTCGTCTGGCCGGTTGCTCCAAGATCAATTTTGAGAAATTGCGCGCCGAGTGATTTCACCTGCTCTTCGACGACGGGGCGCGTGTCGTAGGCGGTTACTTTTGCGCCAAGCCGTTTGGCGGTGGCAATCGCCTGCAGGCCGGCCACGCCGACGCCAATAATAAAGACCTTTGAGGGTAAAATCGTTCCCGCTGGCGTGGTCATCATGGGAAATATTTTATTGGAATAACGAGCGGCAAGGATGACGGATTCGTAGCCGCCAAGGTTGGCCTGAGAGGATAGGGCGTCCATCTTTTGACAAATGGTGGAGCGGGGAATCATTTCCATGCAAATGGCGCTCACTCCGGATTTCGCGAGCCGTTGGATCAAGGCAGGTTCGTTGAAAGGATCGAGATAGCTGATATGAATGCAGCCGGATTTTAAACATTCAATTTCGTCACTGGTTGGTTTGCCCAGGCGTAAAACCAGGTCGGCCGTGGCAAGGCCTGTTTTACGATCAGGTGCAAGGGTTGCTCCCGCTGCGATGTAGTCATCATCCGAAAAATAAATCGATCGGCCCAATCCCGCTTCAACTCTGATTTCGGCACCTAACTTCACGAGTTTGGCGACAGTCGCCGGGATGGCTGCGATTCTCTTTTCGTTGGGATTGGTTTCTCCGGCAATAAAGATTTGCATGATAAAAATAACCAACTTAAACGTTCACTTCGATTTCATCATAGCGATTCAATCGATAGATAAAAAAAGAAGCAATCCAGCAGGAGACAAAAATACCAATGATGATAAATCCGAGTAGGCCGAGGTCGTTATTCAAGAAGCCAATCGTCGCCCAAAGAGTTCCTTGCAGTTTAAATTGATCTGCGATTAATCCCAGGGCCTCAACTCCTCCGATGATGAGGGCCACCAGGACCGACACAAAGGTGATAATCATATTGTAGTAGAGCTTTCGAATCGGTTTTATGAACGCCCAACCGTAAGCACCGAGCATGAGGATTCCATCAGTGGCGTCAATCAGCACCATTCCGGCGGCAAATAAAGTCGGAAAAACCAGGATCGACCAGATGGGCAGACCCTGTGAGGCCTCCGTCGCTGAGATACCAAGCAGCCCGACTTCCGTTGCCGTATCAAATCCCAAGCCAAAGAGAAATCCGAGCAGGTACATGTGCCAGCTGCTTCCAATCAGCTTGAACAAAAAGCGAAAAACCCGGCCAAAAAAACCCCGCTTGGAGAGAATGAGATCGAGATCTTCGTCAACGTAAGCACCTCCATTTTTGACGACCCTGAACGTATGATGAACGGAAAGCAGGATCACCATGTTGGCCACAGCAATCGCCAGAAGAAAAAAAGCCGAGATGCCCGTGCCAACAATGCCGCCAAAACTTTGGAAGGAATCAAATCGACCCTTAAGGGCAACGGAGGTCAGAGCAATGGCGGCAGACAGGCCGAAAACGACGGTGGAATGTCCAAGTGAAAAAAAGATGCCCACGCCCACAGGCCTTTGCCCCTGATGCATTAATTTTCGCGTAACGTTGTCAATCGCCGCAATGTGATCGGCATCGACTGCATGGCGCAGTCCAAACGTGTACGCCAATAGGGATGTGCCCAGGAGGAGGGGGTAATTGTGGAAGGCAAGGAAGGCCCAAATCCACGCTCCGATATTTGCCGCCAGCAGCAAAGCGTAAACCGCGGTGATTTTGGTTTTTAATTCCATGTTTGATCGGGAAAGGATGGACAATGAGTGTGTGCGTCGGGGAGAGAAAAACCATTCGTTAACTTCTCGCTGAACCTAGGCTCGGTTAAAAAGAGCAACAACACCTCAGTTGGCCATTATTGCTCGGTTATTGTCCGATACTAACCAATGCGCCCGCCCTCAGCCAAGGCAAGATAGGTTCAGCCTTCGCCAAGCAACGAATAGAAAGGTCGACATCAAGCCTTACTGTTAAGGCATGGAGATAAAGCCATGAAAAAGCGCGCACTGGACATCTCGACTACTTATCTCGGTTTGAAGCTTCGCTCTCCACTGATTCCCTCCGCGTCGCCACTTTCCGAACATACGGACGCCATTGTGGAAATGGAAAACTGTGGAGCTGGAGCTGTTGTTCTCCACTCACTTTTCGAAAATCCTTATGAACTCGGCAAGCGCAATGCCGAAGCTTATGCCCAGGAAATTATCCGGGCCAAAGAACGGGTCAAAATTCCGATCATTGCCAGTCTCAGTGCCACTACCCTTGAGGGGTGGATAAACCTCTCCGCTCATTTGGCGCAAGCCGGTGCCGATGCTCTTGAGCTTAACATCTACCACCTCAGCCTTTCACCCGAGGTGTCATCTTCCCGCATTGAGAATTACTATATCGAAACGGTCCAGGCTGTTACCGCTGCTGTCAAAATTCCCGTTGCCGTTAAAATCCCCCCTTTTTTTACCAACCTCGCCTACATCTCCAAGGCCTTGGAAGAAGCTGGTGCTGCTGGCCTTATTCTTTTCAATCGCTTCTATCAACCTGACATCGACCTGCTTTCGATGGGGCCGGGCTACACGTTACGATTGAGTAGCGGGGCGGAAAACCGTCTTCCTCTTCGTTGGATCTCGCTTCTTTATCGACAAGCTTATCTCAGCCTGGCCGCCAGCACAGGCATTCGCACGGGCCCTGATATTCTCAAGATGGTTCTCTGTGGTGCAAGCGCAACCCAAGTCTGCTCCATACTCCTGCAGCGAGGCATCCCCTGGCTTCGCATCCTGGAACAGGATCTGCGTCAAGCGATGAACGTCTTCAACGTCAGTTCACTCAAGGAAGCCCGAGGCATTCTTAGTCATCGCGTGGTAAATGATCCGCAGGAGATTGAGCGGGAAGAATACCAGAAGGCCCTTCAGGGCTATTCGCGCATTGATGTCCCCTCCTGGCGCGACGAGGTGCCGATCTGCGCGCAAACTCCTCCATAAAAAAGCCTCTCCACCTTGAAGACACTCTCTAAACACCTGATTCGTCATCTGACCTGGAGTGAGATTCACATTCCAGTGAAAGGGCATGCAGCGACATATTGATGTCACTCAGGAAGACGACCAATGAGGCACTTAAAGCCGACATGCAACCAATGAATAACACGGCAATCACGGGGGCAGCTTCCCATTGCAACAAGCTAATCAAAAATAACATGCAAATCAGAATCGCGGCGCAAAGCAAGCTTACGCTGGCAAAAAAAATGGCCAGGCGAACTCTCCGAGCCCTTCTAAACATAATCTGCAACTGTGCGTATAGACGACCATCCTTATCGTCGTTCGATTTTCTTAGCACCGTCGAAAGTTCACGGGCTCGTCCAGTGATCTGTCCATACCGGTTGACCATCGAAAGGAGTACCAGCCCAACGCCGGAGATAACGATAACGGGGCTAACGGATAATTGCAGGACCGGCATGAGATCATGAATAGACATAAAGTTTTGTTTTTATTTACAGCAGTGATTTCTACCGTCTTCAACCTAGGCTTAAAACCCCTGTTCAACTACACCGTAATTGTCAGAAAATTCCATATTCTTGTACTAGAGAAGGACATTAATGAGGATAGTCGAAAATTTAATTAACGCGCATCTGGATCATCGTCGAGCCTACGTCGATTTTCGTTATGTCTATCCGGTTATTTCCCGCCGTGCTCGCGGCGTTTCTATCGGCATCAATTTAAATCCGGATAAGAAATGCAATTTTAATTGCATCTACTGCGAAGTTGATCGCAACAATCCGGTCCGGCGCAAAGGCATTGATCTTGATCTCCTCGCGCAGGAATTGCGGGATATGCTGCGCATTTATCAGGATGGCACCCTGTTTACTCACGAACCTTTCTCTCAGGCGCCAACTTCCTGGCGCAAGCTTAACGACATTGCTTTTAGTGGAAACGGCGAACCAACCACCTGCCCCGTTTTTGAACAGGCCGTCGAGGTTGCCTGGCAGGTCCGCGAAGAAAATGAATTGGAAACGATCAAGCTCATTCTTATCACAAATGCCTCCTGCCTGGATCGTCCCGGCGTTATTCGGGGCTTGGACCGAATGCAGGAAAGACCGCACGAAATCTGGGTCAAGCTCGATACGGGCACGTCAGATTATTATAAAGTCATTAATCGCAGCCATGTCCCATATGCCTGGATTCTAAGGAATATCACCCGAACAGCGTGCTGGTGCCCCCTCATCATTCAGTCTCTTTTTCAGCGTGTCTCCGATGAACCTCCTTCGCCCAGTGAAATTTTCGCTTATGCCGACCGACTCAACGAAATCCGGAGACAAGGCGGAAAAATCCTCGGCCTGCAACTGTATACCATCGCGCGGTCCACTGCGACGCATTGGTCCACCGCCCTCTCAGATGAAGAGCTCAACGGCATAGCCCTCATGGTCAAAGCGCGAACTGGCCTGCCACAACAAATTTTCTATGGCCATGTATCATGAATCGACCCACAGGCTAAATCATCCCTTAACGCCCCTCTTAGGGGCGAGCATGACGGGAACTCTTTTTGCCATGGTCCTGCTGGCCTTCGGACAGAATTCCACTCGAACCGGAACTCTGAACTGACAAGTTCCAAGCTAAACGTCCACTTCTGCAAAGATACTCTACTCACGATCCCGCAAATTGCAGACTGTCCGGAAATGAACTCCGTAAATCGCCAGACAAACCGTCTGCGGCAGAAGTGTTGGGCGAACAAAAAAAGTCCAGACCAACAGTTTCCAGTAGTAGATTCGTTCCGGCCCCAGAATACCGATGGAGAGCAGCGAACGAACGAACGCGCCCAGGCGTCGCAAACTTAATCCTTCCTGCACCTTTGGCCGCCGGTATTCGCTGAGAAAGGTTTTGAGCCGGGCATAATAATTCTTGGGCGAATAGATGGCGGTGAGGATTTTTTGATAGCCCGTCATCAGCAATTTCTCATCCATCAGGGAGACAATATTGGTAGTGCCGTCAACATTGTCACCCGAGGTATCTCCGCGCAGGCGACCTTCGTGCTTCATGCGATCATATAGCTGGGTTCCTTGTATTGCCTGCAATAGTCCCACCATGGCCACAACGATTCCGCTCTTTTGAATGAAATCGATCTGCCGTTGAAAAATGGCCGGCGTGTCGCTGTCGAAGCCAATAATGAATCCACCCTGCACCTCGAGCCCGGCCTGCTGGATGCGCTTGATATCGGTGATCAAATCTCGACGGGTATTTTGCTTCTTATTGCACTCCGCCAACGAAGACTCACTCGGAGTCTCGATGCCGATAAACACCGAATCGAAGCCCGCCTCACGCATCATGTCCATCAAATCGGTGCTGTCGGCAAGATTGATCGAAGCCTGTGTCAGAAAGGGCATTCGTCCCACCCACTTTTGCCATTGGATAAGCGGAGGAAGCAGTTCTTTTACCAGCTGACTTTTATTCCCGATGAGATTGTCATCAACGAAGAAGACTTTTCCTCGCCAGCCAAGATCATGGAGGCAGTTCAACTCGGTAAGAATCTGGTCCGCCGTTTTGGTGCGAGGACGATGGCCAAAAAGCGCGGTGACATTACAGAACTCGCATTGAAAAGGGCAGCCCCGCGAATACTGAATACTCATCGTCGCGTATTTCTTCATATCGGCCAGATGCCATAGAGGCGTCGGAGTTTGGCGGATATCGGCAAATTCATTCGTTTGATAAAGCGGCTGGGGCGTACCCCGCTCAAGATCAGCGAGAAAAAGCGGTAAAGTAATCTCTGCTTCGTTGAGAACAAAGTGTGCGATTCCGGTAAAATTTTCGTGCTCGGTGGTAAAAAGAGGCCCTCCGGCCACAATCGGAACTCCGACCTGATTGCAACGTTTGATCACCTCCCAGGCCGAATTCCGCTGCACTGTCATCCCGCTTAGAAAAACATAATCAGCCCATTTCAGATCGGTATCGTTCAGTGCCTGAACATTCATGTCGACCAGGCGTAAGGACCATCTCTTGGGCATCAGCGCGGCAACGGTCAACACACCTAAAGGAGGGAAAGCCGCCTGCTTTCCAACAAATTTCAAGGCATGCTTGAAGCTCCAGAACGTCTCGGGAATTTTGGGGTAAACAAGAAGGATGTTCATGCGAATCGCGATGGTTGCTTCGTGCACAAGTCCACGCGAACGCCTGGACTTTTTTGTTCTGCACGTTCCTTAAAGCTTATCCTCCAGCACAAAGCCGGCGACCCAATCTGTCGCACCCTTCTTGTCGAAGAGTACGCAGATTTTGATGGGAGAGGCCTCCCCGTCCATTGCACATGTGAATCGGTCAAAATCGGATAAGTCTCAACCAATCCAGGCGCAGCAAAGCCCCTCCTAGAGGTCTAGATTCAATCATAAACCCACTGCCTTCCAAGACATGACGTCCACATTCTAATCTCAACTACCCTTGCTTATGCCCCTCAAAATCGGAACCGCCGCCCCCGACTTCACTCTTAAATGCATGACGGAACACGGCCTGGTAGATGTCACGCTCAGCCAAAATTTCGGTCAATACAACACGGTTCTGCTCTTTTTCCCCTTCGCCTTCACTCCCGTCTGCGCGCATGAGATGTGTGATGTCGCAGGGGGCATCCATCTGGACGTGAGTCTCAATGCCATTGTTTACGGCATCAGCGTTGACAGTCCTTTTGCCCAGTATGCCTGGGTAAAGCAGAACGAAATCAGCATCAAACTATTGAGCGACTTTAACAAGACCGTCATCAAGGCGTACGACCTGATCCTGCCCACTCTAGCAGGCATAGGAGATACCGCTGCCCGCGCTGCTGTGGTTATCGACAAGAGCGGAAAAATCATCCACATCGAACAGACTCCCGTGCCCAAAGATCTACCCGACTTCGACGCACTCAAAACTATACTCCGCACACTAAAGTAATGGGAATCAACAAACCACGATAGGTCTACGATTGACCAACACACACACATAGCCTGATTTTCCTCTGCCTTTAGCTTATAGAAGCAAAGGAACCACCATGAACATTACTGCCGTTACTCCTTCGGCAACGCAGGCAGGTCCCCACCCTGATTTCAGTGGCCGCCCTCGGCGCATTAAGCTTGATCAAGTTATTGCCATTAAAGGTATCGGTAAACTTGTCCTCCGTCCTATCCATCTCCTGGACGAGAAAGAGATGGCGCAATTGCATCACGGAATTTTGAACGAGAGCATTTACCTGCGCTATTTTGAACATTACCATCTTGATTGGCGAACCGTGCACGAGCGTTTGGTTAGGATTTGCACGAACATACCAGAGTCCTACGCCATCGTTGCTGAACGCACGGCAACGGCCTATCACCCGATGGCGATTTTGGCCATAGGCCGCCTCACCACAACCTCCAAGCCTTTCGCAGCGGCATTTGCCACTTTGATCACCGACCAAGCGCAGCCTTCCAAACTGCCCAAAGTCCTTTTGACTCGGTTGATTAAAATTGCGCAAGCTTTTGGTTTTCGGACGCTCAACGGCGAGCTCCTCGTTGCAGATCACGATACACTGAATCTCTGCCGCGCGCTCGATTTTTCCCTCCAAACCTTTCCTCAAAACGGTCTGGTTCGAGTTACTCTCGACCTCTGATTCCTTCCATCCATAGAGACAACAATATCGATTGCTTGCTCAAGATTAGAGCTCGCATCGGTTCATGCGGCTATCATCTCATCCTCCAGATAGCACCCGGGATCTGACGACCAGGGATCACCCGTCAACAGCATCGCGCGAGATCGAAGTCCGCCTCCGCACGCATTCAGAAAACGGCACGTTTTGCACCGCCCCTTAAGATGTTCCCGGGTATTTTCAAATCCAGCTGGTCGTGTCTTACGACTCTGCTCCCATATTGCACTGAACGGCTTTTTCCGAATATTACCGAGGGTGATGAAACGGGTGAACTGGTCGGGATGAACATTTCCCTGCGTATCGATATTGGCTACTCCACTACCCGAACCATGCGCGGCGCCGCCATTCCAACGTAATAACTCTTGTGCTTCCTGCAATCGGGGCGAGTGATCCCGCTCCAGTTTCCAGAGTAAATAGGCCCCGTCAGCCGGTTGCGTCACCGTCAAAATCTCGCACCGAACTCCTTCTTTCTTCCACCTTTCAACTTGCAAAAGAATCAGGTCGATAGCGCCTCTCGTTTCCACCGGAATTGGTAAATCAAGAACCTCTCCGCGGCCCGCTGGCACTAGGTGATAAAAGCAAACCCGTGGGATGCGCTCATGTTCGATAAAACGAAAAAAAGCATCCAACTCATAAATGTTTTCGCGCGTCAGCGTTATTCGCAAACCCTGCTTATGTCCAAAAGTCTGACAATGATGAATGCCCTCAAGCGTGCGCGCAAAGGCACCGGAGGTTCCTCGAAAACGATCATTCGATAATCCAATTCCATCGAGCGATATACCGATATAATCAAAACCGATTTCCCTCAACCGAAGTGCCCGCAACCTGGTCAAGCGGGTTCCATTGGTGGAAAGGGCCAGCTTCAACCCTTTTTCAGCCGCGTATTTTGCAATCGTAAAAAACTTGGGATGCATGGTCGGCTCGCCACCGGAAAGCAACAAATGTTTGACGTCGTAATTAACCAGATCATCGATCAAGCTGCGTGCCTCGGACAAAGTCACCTCGCTCTGATAATGTTGTGGATTCGAGTCGCTATAGCAGTGTGCACAATGCAGATTGCAGGTTCGCGTCATGTTCCACACCACGACCGGTTTTCGACAGGAAGCGGAAACCGGAGCTTCCTTGCCCCTGCCATAGCGCAATGCATCAGCTGGTTGCTCTTCTCCGGTCCAGATCCTGGTCAGGTTAATCATGCGACAAGCTCCGGCTCCATTTCTGGTTGATAGGAACAGAGCGGGTCCGCCTCAAACGGATCGCCTGTTACGGCAAAGGCACGCGCTCTCGATCCTCCGCAGACAACTTTGTAAGAACATCGCCCACACTTTCCACGCAGCGCATTCGGATTGCGCAGGTGCCGAAAAATGGAATGTTCTCGATAAATTTCCAGCAAATTATCGAAGCGAATATCCCCCGCCACTTCGGGCAGAAAACCGCTGGGACAAATTTCTCCCCGGCTTGAGATAAAGACTACTCCACGGCCGTCCCCTGTGCCAGGCGCCAACAAGCGAGCGCTTGTTCTCGGATTTGTCCGCTGCCATCTTACCCGGCGGTAGTGCATGCCCTCCGTCGTACTCAATTTATATTTGGCTGTTTTACTCACTTCATGGAGTTTACTGAAAACCATCTCCACTTCATCCGCCGTGGGCATGTCGGATAATTGACCGCGCCCCACCGGCACGAGCAGAAACACCGTCCACGCCGCTGGACGGATACTCTCGATCAGACCCGGAAACCGGTCGAACTCGTCCAGGTTCTTTCGTGTCAGGGTTGTATTGATTTGCAATGACAGCTTTGCTTCGTGCGCCATGGAAATGGCCTCGATTGTCCGATCCCAAGTTCCAGGGACACCGCGAAACAAATCGTGTGCTGCTGGTGTTGTGCCGTCGAGACTCAGTGACATTCGTCGAACTCCCGCCTGAACCAGGGCCTTAAAATCGGTCTTTAGTAATTGCGGTGTCGCGCTCGGGCTCAGCGCTACCCGCAGACCTGCCCACCGCGCGCGATTGATCAATCGAAAAATATCGCTTCTCAACATTGGATCTCCACCCGTGATAATAAAAACATCGGGTCCAGCACGACGCACCTGTTCGATCAAATGCTCTGCCTCCAGTAAATCTAATTCATCGGAAGAGGTTCCTTGCCTTCCAGTGCGCATTCGACAATGACGACAGGCCAGGGAACAAGCACGAGTTGCCTCCCATATGACAATGCGAGGACGTTGGGAAAGGTCTCTTTCAGGTTTTATCAGAGGTTGTTGCATATCTGTACCGGAACGCTTCTGCATTCCGGGCTAGTCGTAAAACCACGGATAAACATACGACTACCACGACATCGAAAAGGAAGCTCGCATAGGAGAAGAACATGAAGATTGCTTTGGAAGAATTATACTGAAAGAGCAGCGACAGTTTCCGGCAGGTTTGGGGTCAGAATTTCAATCACATCCGAGGCGGTATAGGAGAGCAAGCCGGGCCGGAGAAAATATTTTAGTTGGGCCAGGGAATCGCCCGCCGTTACCAAAGGCGGCTCGACAGCACCGGACGGGTCAGTCTGCCCCAGGCCTATCGTGGCAAGCAACCCGTTGCAGATGCACTTTCGTCCCTTGGTATTTTCCAGCTTTCCTCCTTTTCGGACGTAATCGTTAATGGACTCGCTGGCACAACGATACCCAACCGTGCCATCCGGCTTTGTATAGGCTTGTCGCAAAAGCCCAATATCACAAACCCGTCCACGTCTTTGCCCAGTTTCGGCAGACGATGCACTCCCCTTCAGTTTGACGACTTTAAAAGGAAAACCCGTGGGTGAGGCCAGTGGATCGGTGAAGACTTCGATTTGTCCATCACGCACCTGGCGCAAGACCTGGTGTTTGATCTCTTGATCCATCCCCGACTCTTCACAAAAAGCAAAAGGTGTCCCGACTTGAATCCCGGAAGCACCCAAGGCCAGCGCGCGATCGAACATTCCCGGACTCCAGTAAGAGCCGGCCAGCCAAAATGGATATCCAAGCTCTCGAAATCGCTCCATGTCGGGTAAATCACGGAGACCATAGATCGGCTCGCCCTTCTCGCTCAATTGCAGTTGGCCGCGAGGCGGAGCATTGTGTCCTCCCGCACTGCTGCCTTCGACAATAAAGCCCGTGATTTTTCCGTGAGCCTTCCTTGTCAAATTAAGAGCCAGGGTAGCCGAGGAAACAATGGCCATAAAGTGTGGCCTCTTCAAAACCGGCGGCGATCCCTCCCAAAATTTCCGTGGATCAAAGGAAAGGGTGTGAGAACTTCCTTGAACTGCTCCGTCTACATCGACTTTTAAGCTGACTGGTTCACCTGCCGCCAGCGCGTCTAATATTGCCGGTATATGGTTGGGGATGCCCGCTCCGATCAGCACGTAGTCGACCCCCGCCAGCATTGCCCCATAAAGTGCTGCCAAAGTCGGAATCTGTATCTTCTCCAAGAGGTTCACTCCCACAATACCGGAGTGATTTTCTCGCGCCAAAAAAACCTCGACGAAATTGGCTGCCACCAACAAATTCTCATGATCCTTCGGCATACCCAACCTGCCCATAAAGGTCGCGCGAAACGTTTCTTTTTGATCCATTCCTCTGGGTTGGCAGTAGCGCCTAATCAAAGGCAGAATATCATCGCGTTTCGGAAATTGACTCAGCGCCCGGAGCATGTGTCCCCCAGGATCACCTTGCTGCAAGCGCCTGGCTAAAACCACATCC
>Ga0307511_10002715_pt1 | contig 18424 bp, 18 predicted proteins | sample 13_EM_MG_FD_200266 | JGI IMG/M metagenome (GOLD analysis project Ga0307511, IMG submission 200266) | Populus trichocarpa ectomycorrhiza microbial communities from riparian zone in the Pacific Northwest, United States - 13_EM | ecosystem: Host-associated > Plants > Roots > Unclassified | place... | reverse complement strand
CGTTCCGCTGAGCACGATCTCCTGCGGTTTGTGCGAATAGCGCCAGTACCACAAGAAGGCCGCCACAGCGATCGCGATGATGATCACCATGATCACGATCCGGAGCAGAGTCTTTTTTCCTGCGGGCACGAGCACCTCCGAAACTGCGCTGCGCGCGTCATCGGTTGTCGGATTTCCGTTGTCAGCGAGTTACCGATGCGTACTTCGATGAGCCGATCGCGTACGTCAGTATCAACCGGCAACAACTGAAAACCGACAACCGACAACGCGGCAAAGCCGCCTATTCATGGTCTTCGAAGTGCGTCAGCTTGCGGAACTCCTGGTAGCGCTCGTACACATCGTTGAGCGTGATCTCGCGCAGGCGGTCGAGGGAGAACTTTTCGACAGTGAACGATGCCAGCACGCTGCCGAAGACGATGGCGCGGCGGAGGTCGCGATCGGTTACGTCGGCGCGCGAGGCGAGATAGCCGAGGAAACCGCCGGCGAAGGTGTCGCCGGCTCCGGTGGGATCGAAGACGGCTTCCAGCGGATAGGCCGGCGCGGCGAAGACGGCGTCGGGCGTGATCATCATGACGCCGTACTCGCCGCGCTTGACGACGAGCGTGCGTGGCCCGAGGGCCAGAATCTGCCGCGCGCCTTTGATGAGGTTTGCTTCTTCCGTGTATTGCCTGACCTCGGCCTCATTGATGACGACGAGATCGACTTCGCGAAGGATGCGCGTCAGCGATTCTTTGGCCGTGGCGATCCAGAGATTCATCGTGTCGAGTGCCACGACGCGCGGACGGCGGCACTGGCGCAGCACTTCCAACTGCAGGTCGGGCTGAATGTTGGCCAGGAACAGCACGTCGGTGTTGCGATGCTTCTCGCTGAGCTGCGGCTTGAAATCGGCGAAGACGTTGAGCTGGGTGTCGCGCGTCTTCGCTACGTTGAGATCGAATCCGTACTCGCCGCTCCAGAAGAACGTCTTAGCGCCGGCCACGCGCTGCAGGCCGTCGAGGTTGATATTACGTCCGCGAAAGATGGCCAGGTCGTCGTCGGAGAAATCGTCGCCGACGACGGCGACCAGATCGACTTCGGTGAAAAACGATGCGGCGACGGAAAAGTAAGTGGCCGATCCGCCGAGGCAGCGATCGATCTTTCCGAACGGAGTCTGAATCGCGTCAAACGCGACACTGCCAACGACGAGGATGCTCATGGATTCTCCCGGCGCCAATGGCGCGGGCGGAGAGTAGCGGGTTCGTCCAGTGCGAGCAATGTTTACGCGCGCCGTCGCAGGTGGTCGAGAGCAAACGCTCCCGGCCCCTGCGCGGCGATGTACAAAAACAACCAACAGTAGAGGATGGCCGGCCCGCCGCCGTTCACGGCCGGCCAGAATCCGTTTCCGGCGTGACCGATGAAGTAGGCAAAGGCCATCAGTCCGCTCGAAAGAAATGCAGCGCTTCGCGTGAAAAGACCGATGGCGATGAGGATGCCTCCCACGAATTCGATCGGTCCAGCCGAGTAGATCAGCCATTTCGATACGCCGGGCGGGATGCCGCCGAACACGCCGAACAGTTTCTGCGCTCCGTGGCAGGCAAACATGGTCCCCGCCAGAATCCGGGTGACGCCGAGAATCCTCGGCGCCTGTGATTGGAATCGTTCGATGATCGTCATGGCTCAAGCCCTCGCCAGGTAATCGGCCAACTGGTCCATCGTGCCGCCGAAGCCCTGCTGCATGCTGGAGCGTCCGGCCTTGAAAGTTGCCCGCTCTTCTTCCGTCGCTGCGTAGGCGATGGCCCGAAGGGTGAGGATGGTCTTTCCGTCGTTCTCCGTGAGAGTGACCGTGTTCAGCATTTCGAGCGGCCAGGTGGCGCTGAGCGGATGCCGCGTCACGCCCTGGTTTTCATCGGAGAAGGAGTCGATGAAGACCAACTTCTCCGGCGGAACGATCTCGCGATAGATGAACTTGCCCCACATCTCGTGACCGTCCGGCGAGCGCATGCCGTAGTGAAAGATGCCGCCGGGAGTGAGATCGACTTTTGCCGAGAACATGCTGAAGCCTTTCGGCCCCCACCACTGTGCCAGCCGCTCCGGCTCGGTCCAGGCCTTGAAGAGGAGATCGCGCGAAACATCGAATTCGCGGCTGATGACGAACTCCTCGCCCGATTGATTTGCACGCAGCATTGCCACGTGCTGATCGAGCCGTCCCAGCGTCTGGTGCATTCCTTCGACCGCTCCGAACTCCTTCGCCACCCTGTTCCGCAGCTCGGCCGATTCGAAGACACTGCACATCGTCAGCTTCGTCTTCCCGCCCAAATCTTCGAAATCGACCGTCGCTTCGAACACGGGGCCGGTGACGTGCTTGTAGACGATGCGCGACGGCCGATCGACCACCTGGTAGATGATCTTGTTCTTGTAGTCGGTGCCGTCCGGGCCGTGCATGATGAACTCCCAGACGCCGCCCGGCCGCACGTCCATGGAGTGGATCGTGTTCCGGAATCCGTTCGGTCCCCACCACTGGGCGATGTGCTTCGGATCGGTCCAGACGTCGAAAACGAGCTCGCGCGGTGCGTCGAAGATGCGAGTCGCTTTGATCTCGCGATCGGTCGTATCGATTTGAGTGGCGCTACTTCTTTCGCTGCTTGCGTTCATGTTTCTTCTCCTTCTTTTTCAGTTCGCGCAGGTATTCGTCCAGGCGGTCGAATGTCTGCTCCCAGAAACGTCGGTAGTGTTCGATCCAGTCGGCGACCTCTTTGAGCCGCGCTCCCTCCAGCGAGCAGGGACGCCACTGCGCATCGCGGCTGCGCGCGATGAGGCCGGCGCGCTCGAGGACTTTGAGGTGCTTGGAGACCGCCGGCATGCTCATGTCGAACGGCTCGGCCAAGTCCGTCACCGAGGCCGCGCCGGAGGAGAGGCGAGCCAGGATTGCCCGCCGGGTGGGATCGGCGAGGGCGGCGAAGGTGACGCTGAGATGGTCGGCCGGCATATGCGTTTAACCAATCAGTTAATTAGCTTGATGGTTAAATATACTCGGTAGGCCGTCCTGTCAAGGAGAGCTTCGCTAGCGGATGATCTGACTCACATCCGGTTCCAGCACCACTGCTCGGAAGCGGGCTTGCCCTTCAACGTTCCTTCGGTACGCGCACAAAGACGGGCGCCATCGCGCCAGTAGATGACGCGCTGCGGATAGTCGTGATACGGGTTTTCGAAGACGACGCGATCCGCGGTCATCGACTTCAGCGGAAACGGCGTCTCCGGTCTGGCGTGCGGCATTGCAAGGTAGACGAGCTTGTCACCCTGCTTTTCGATGCGCAGGAACTCGAACGACGTCTTCCCATCCGGCGCTACGTCGCGATGCATTCCCACCATGAGGCCACCATTCCCTCGGGTCCAATGCTCTTCCATGCGAACGCCGGCCTCTTTCGACGACCATGCGCCGGCCATCCACTCAGGCATCGTCTGCGCGACGGCGGGCAGAGCAGCGAAAAGAAGAAGTGCGGTGAGTGCCGTTTTCATGACGTCTGCAATTTTACCGGGGCGGGTTCCTATTGACTCGTCTGACCATGCGAAGAAGCTCGAAGATACCCGATCAGTCGCTTAGCCAACGGGCATCGCTTTCCAGTCGCATCGATGACCTGCGGCGAAACGGAATCATCTCGCCGAGGAATGACCGAGGCGAGTTCAAGCCGCTGGCAAAAAAGGCCGGCGCTTTGCGACGGTTTCTTGACTCTCGCGACCGAGGCATCTTCGCTAGGTCCTAACCAGCTCCATGTCGCCCAAGAGCTTCCGCGAGCGCATCATCTCCGCGCCCAACCGCCTGTTCGAGCAGCGTCTGTCCTGAATGATGGCGCGCGTTGATGTCGGCGCCGTGCGCGATCAGCAGTGACAGCATCTCCTCATTGGCTTGCACGTAGAAAATGACCGGATCGCCATCGCTGTCGAGGGCAGTTGCCAGCGACGGATCCTTTTCCAGCAGCGCGCGTACACGTGCAAACCCTCCGCATCGCACGGCGTCGAAGATCGAGGCGAAATCGAGCAGATAGTCGACGACGTGTTGCTTTCCGTTGTACGCCGCCCAGCCGAGCGGCGTGGCGTGGTAATTCGGATCGCGGACATCGGGGTTTGCGCCGAGGCCGATGAGGAGCTTGACCATCCCGAGATGGCCGGTCCAGGCGGCGGCGTGCAGCGGAGTGGCCGCGAGATTCGCACCCACACCATCGTGTTTGGTAGTGTCCGAGATCTCGAATCCCAACTCCGCCATCAGAAGAATGCCTTCCGGGTGGTTCATCTCGACTGCGCGATGCAGAAGCTCGATGCGGCCGTGGTGGCCGAGCTTCTCGATACGCTTCGGATCCTTCTCGATGAGGGCCATCGCTTCCGCGCGACGGCCGTTCGTCAGCGCTGCGGCGAAGACCTCAGCATCATTCAATGAAACTCTCTTCGCGCCATGCTCGGCCAGGTACTCCGCAATTTCACCGTTGCCCGCGCGCAACGCTGCTTCATAAGGTGTCCGGCCATCGCGGAAACCGGGAGTGTTCACGTCAGCGCCATTTTCGACCAGCAGCTTCAGGCGATCGAATCGATTCCGCCGCGCTGCTGACCACACCTCTTCGCTGACCATCTTCTCGGGACTGCGTAGCCGTCCGTCCAGACGTTTGAACCACGGACCTCCCTGATCGCGGCCAAGGCCGTAGGAAAACAGAATCTTTAGATGATCGTCGTTTCGCTCGAAGCCGCGGTTGTAAAGCGTCTGCTCATCATTGGGATCGGCGCCGGCATCGAGCAGCAGGCGCGCCAGCTCATTGCAATCCCGATGCGGCGGATTGTTGACACCCGCCTCGCCGCCGCCAAAGGCACCGGTCAGCGCCGTGAATGGACAGAGGAGGCCGCGCCATAGGAATCCGGCATTCGGATCGGCGCCCGCGTCGAGGAGAAGTCGCGCAACTTCGAGCGTGGAGTGATTCGGATCGCTGCTGTTGATGCGCGAGTAGCAGGCATACAGAAGCGGATCCCAGCGATTCGGCCCTCCTCGCGCACTCGCGAGCGCAGGCTCGCGCGCGAGCATGTCGCGTACGGCGGCGATGTCGCCGGCGGCCGCCGCTGTGTAGATGTTCTCTCTCGCGACCTCGGGATGTTCGGCGAGAAATCGCCGTGCCTTCTCCGCATACGACAGATTCCAACTGTCATAGTCGACGCACGCCAGCCGGATGAATCGATCGGCAGGAGAATCCGTCTCCGGCGGCGGAGACCATGTGTACTCGTCCAGGGTTTCAAGATGCTTCTTGAGTTTCGGCCAACTGGCGAATCCATAGCGTCGCGCGGAAACCAGTTGCGCATCGCTCAATGAGAAGCCGGCAACAGCCTGCTCACCTTTGGGATGAAACTCCCGGACGCTTGCAATCGCCTCGGCGTCACCGGCGCGAACTGCGTCCAGAAATCTCTTCGCTTGCTTCTTGAGATTCTCGAGCGACGGGTTATCAGGAAGGGAAATGGATGGCATGCGACCTCCTCAGAATCGCCTGCGGTCCGCCGCATCAGGCTGGAAGTGCGCTTGCCTCAAATTGTCGACTGCTCGGGCGGGCTTAGCCCTCTCCGCGGACCGGAAGCGCCCCGTGCGCTCCCGGAAACTCTAGCAGATTCGACTGAACCTCGCGCCACTCATACTTCGGCTTGATCACCTTGTTGAGGTACTCGCCGTGGCTCTCCGCAGCCATGAATGCGTCGAATTCTTCCTTCGGGACGTCGAAGTAGTCGTAGGTCCGACCGTTGCGATAGGTGACGCGCAGTACGTGGTCTTCGTAACCGACCGCGCTGATCGCGGATGAATCGATGGCTTGCATTCGCATCGTTGCCACGGTTCTTTCAGGATGTGCGCCACGTCCGCAAGATGGGTTAATGCCAGCTCACGACGTGGAGCCCCTCGAAGCGTTTGAAATCCGCCTCGTTAAATGTCACCAGAGTTAGCTGGCGAACGCGTGCAACTGCAGCGATCTGACCGTCGGCAAACGGCGGAGTTTGTCCCCGCGCGGCGAGACGGGCACGCTCAGCAGCGTGCCATTCCGCAGCTGAGCTGTCGTAGTCGAGGATGGGCATTGCACGCAGAACGACTTCTTCAAGGTAGCGCTCGATCTCTGCGCGGCGGTGGGAGGCGGGAAGCCGTTCCATGCCGAAGAGCAGCTCGTGCCACGTGATCGAGGAAATCGCGATCTCGTCCTCATGCTGCCGGAGTCTTCGAAGAACGCCGCGCCGTGGCTTCGGCCGAATTGGTTCGGAAACGACGTCCGTATCGAGCAGGTACCTCAGACTCACAGTCTGATGTCCCGGCCTGGCGACTTGTCTCGAACGTCAGCAAACGCATCGTCAGAATCCGGCTCGATATCGACTGGCGTCGTGTTGCGAACAAAGGCGTCCCAGGCTTCGGAGAACCGCATGGACTTCGAGACGAGGCGTTCGTACTGTTTTCGCCCCAGAAGTACGGCCACCCCCCGACCTCGGCGTGTGAGCTCCACAGCTTCTCCTGATTCAGCTCGGCGAATCAGCTCGGGCAAATTGCTGCGCGCTTCTGCGATCGAATGCTGTTCATTCATGATGACCTCGTGTACATGTTCATGTACATAGTATCATCGGCAGAACCGGACAAAATATGAAAACCATCGGCCTCATCGGCGGTCTTAGCTGGCATTCCAGCGCTGCCTACTACGCCATCATCAATGAGTCGGTAGCTGCTGCCTCGGTGGCTCCCACTCCGCGCAGTGCGTGATGTTCTCCTTCGACTTTCGCGAGATCGAGCTGCTGCAGGAAGAGGCACGATGGGACGAGGCGACCGCGCGGATGATCGATGCGGCGCAGCGGCTCGAGCGCGCGGGAGCGGATCTGCTGGTGATCTGCAGCAACACGATGCATCGCATGGCCGAGGACGTCGAGCGGGCGACATCGATCCCGCTGTTGCATGTTGCGGATGCCACCGCGGAGGTCATTCGAAGGCAGGGACTGACGAAAGTCGGATTGCTCGGGACCAGATTCACGATGGAAGACGACTTCTACGTCAAACGGCTGCGGGCGTATGGGCTGACGCCGATCACGCCGCCGGCGGAGGATCGCGAGATCGTTCATCGCGTCATCTACAACGAATTGATCCACGGCATTTGTTCGCCGTCGTCGAAGCGGGCCTACGTCCGGATCATCGAAGACCTCATCGCCGCCGGCAGCGAGGCCATCATCCTCGGGTGCACGGAGATCATGCTTCTCGTCGGTCAGTCCGACAGCTCGGTTCCTGTGTTCGACACCACGCGCATTCACGCCGAGAGTGCGGCTGCGATGGCGATTACAGCAACCCCACCGCCTTGAACGGCGAAAGGGCCGGTTCGACCTGCGCAGCCTGTCGCAGAAACTGCAGGCGTCCGCGCTGGTCGGGCGTGAGCACCTGTTCGAACGCTGCGGCCGCATCATGAGCAACGGCATTCACCTGTTTCTCGCCGTTGTGAATCGCGATGAGCAGCGCTCCGGCCGTCGTGGCATCAGCGTTTGGCGATTCGAGGAGTTTGCCGAGCGCTTCCTGATCGGCGCGCAGCTTCGCGGCGATCGGTTGCAGCGCTGCGTCACGCATCTGAATCACAGTGACCAGCGCGCTGGTTTGACCCGGCGAGAGCTGCAGGAAGTTCGTCACGAAGATGATGGGTGCCGGGAGCTGATCGTCCGCCCGCGCGATCGGCGAATGGAGGATCATCAGCAGCAGTGAAGCGGCGAACCAGGTTTTTCTCATGACGTTCTCCTTTGCGTCGTTAGTGCACGCTGGCCGCGTGTCATATGACCGCCCCTCGGGCGCAACCAAGAGACGAGCGACTGTGGTGAATCGAGCCGATCTGGAGCAACAGCTCGAAGAACTTCATCCGGCCAGCTTTGCGTGGGCGCTGGCGATGTGCGGGCGCGACGAGAACGATGCGCAGGATGTTCTGCAGGAGACGTATTTGAAGATTTTTGAAGGGAAGGCGCGATTCGACGGACGCTCCACGCTGAAGACTTGGCTCTTCGCCGTGATCCGCAGAACCGCGGCGGCGCGCCGCCGGCTGGTCTGGCTGCGCAACCTGCGATTCGTTTCCGCCGACGTGAGCGGCGTCGCCGACGACAACGAATCGGCGGAACGGCGCGTCATCCATTCGGAGCGGACGTCGGCGTTGCTTCGCGCCCTCAACCGTCTGGCCGCCCGGCAGCGCGAAGTGATCGAGCTCGTTTTCTACCACGACATGACCATCGAGGAAGCGGCCGGCGTCATCGGCGTTTCCGTCGGCACGGCGCGCGTTCACTACCATCGCGCCAAGCAGCGGCTTCTCTCCGAGCTCGAGGCGCAACCGTGATCGATGAAGAACTTCGCCAGCGGTTCGATGAGCTTCGCACCGAGGAACGGCAACGAACTCCACGGTTCGCGTGGGAACCGCGAAGGACGAGGTCCGTTGCCTGGCGACTTGTCGCGGCGACAGTCGTGGTCCTTCTTCTTGTCATCACAACGATCACGCTCCGGCGTCCGACGAAGTTCTCCGACTCCGACCGCGCTGTCGCCCGTTCTGTTGCCGCGTGGCATCCGCCAACTGACTTTCTTCTGCGCACGCCGGGAAACGAAATGCTGACTACGACGCCACGCATCCCTGATTTGAAAGGAATCCCGCGATGAGATCGTCTTTGCTCGTTCTTCTCCTGCTCCTACCGGTCACTCTCTTTGCGCAGCAGCAGGCGCCGTCACCCGACAACGATCCGATCGGGCGCTATCTGATTCCGCCCGAGCTGGTGATGAGTCAATCGGAACAGATCGGTCTCAGTGAAAAACAGCGCGCCACGATCAAGAGCGAGATGCAGAAGATGCAGGTGAAGTTCGTCGACGCGCAGTGGGACCTGCAGGAACAGACCGGGAAGATGACGCAGCTTCTGCAGCAATCGCCGGCTGATGAGACGAAGATCCTGGAGCAGGCCGACAAGATCATGGCCCTCGAGCGCGAGATCAAACGCACCCACCTGGCGCTGCTCGTACGGATCAAGAACGCACTGACCGCAGAGCAGATCGCCAGGCTGGAAGCGATGCGCCGCCAACGATAGTGGCGCTTCGCGCGTTGTCGGTTTTCGGTTGTCAGAGTCGTTGAGCAGGCATTCTCAACCGACAACGCGCGAAGCGCTTAGGGTTTCAAGGCCGCGATCACGCTGGCAATCATCGAAGTCAGCGCTGCCGCTTCCATCGGCTTCGGCAGGTATGCATCGAATCCCTCGGCCAGAACGCGCTGCCGGTCTTCGTTACTTCGGTAGGCGGTGGCCGCAATTGCGGGCGTGCGGCGTCCCGCCATCGCATCGCGGCGTCGAATCTCGGCGATCAGCGCGTACCCATCGACCTCGGGCATGGCAATGTCCGACACGACGATGTCGACTTCCTTGCGATCGATGGCGTCGATGGCCTCGGCCGCGGATGACGTGATAATCGTTTGCGCTCCTGCGCGAGAAAGAATCACCCGCGCCAGTTCACGCGCTTCAGCCTGATCGTCGACAAACAGCACGCGAACGCCGGCCAAGTCTCCACCGCCCGCGGCCGGATGCAATGGATCGCTCGCGGCCGGAGCTTCGGAAGGAACCGCCGGCAACTCGACGACGAATCGCGTGCCTTTCCCCGGCCCATCGCTGAACGCCGCAACCGTTCCGCCGTGCGCCTCGACGAGATGGCGGACGATGGCCAGACCCAGTCCCAAGCCGCCGTGCACGCGGGTGGTGGACGTATCGGCCTGTCGAAACGGCTCGAACACGTGCGCCAGAAAACCGGGCTCGATCCCCCGGCCGGTGTCGGTGACCGTCACGCGCACCGAGGACGCTGTGTTCTCGAGGCCCACAGTCACCCGTCCGCCCGGCTCGGTGAACTTGATCGCGTTCGTCAACAGATTCCAGATGACCTGCCGCAAACGATTCGCATCGCCGAGGACTGTGCCGGAGACGACGTCGGGCGTGACGAGATCGATCCGCTTCGCTGTCGCTGCCACGCGAACGGCGGTCAATGAATCCGCGACGAGCTGGCCGAGCGAAACAGGCTGCACGTGGAAATTGAGTTTCCCCGAGGTCACGCGGGAGAGGTCGAGCACATCGTCGATCAGTCGTGCCTGAGTCAGCGCGCTGCCGCGAATGGCTTCGATGCCGCGCATCAACTCCTCGGGGGTGACGTCGGGCTGGCTGATGATTCCCGACCACCCGAGGATGATCGTCAGCGGCGTGCTCAACTCGTGCGACAGGATGGCCAGAAACTCGTCCTTAGCCAGGCTGGCCCGCTGAACGTCCGCGTAGAGCCTCGCGTGCTCGATGGCCATCGCCGCGCGGCGGGCCACGTCTTCCATCACCCGCAAATCACGCGACGACATCGCACGTCCGGAGTGACTCATCGCCACCGTCAGTGCGCCGATCGGCGGCCCGTCCGACACGACCAGCGGAACGATCAGCGCCGATCGAGGTTTGTCGAGGATCTTCGCCTTGCCGCCTACGATGACTTCGCGAATGAGCGCAAAGTCGTCGTCGAGCGGCGGCTTCTCTTCGCAGACAGCAGCGAGTCGCTCGTACGACTGATCGCCAGTACGCAGATCGATGAAACAACAGTCGGCAAGAAGCGGAACGGTGAGCTGAGCCAGGCGCCCGAGTGTGGCGTGATAGTCGAGGGACGACGCAAGCACCGCGCTGGCCTCGGCCATGAACGCCGCGATGCGCTCGGCGCGCTTGCGCTCGGTGACGTCGAGCATGGCTCCGATCATCCGGATCGGTGTTCCGTCGTCCGAACGGGCGATGTATCCGCGATCAAGCACCTCGGTGAACGTTCCATCGGCGCGCTCGAACCGGTACTCGTCCGTCCATGACGAACCGCCCTCTTCGATGATGCGATTGATCCCGGCGACGACCCGCTCCCGATCATCCGGATGCAGATGGCTGTCCCACCACTGCAGCCGGTTGTCGATCTGATCCGGCTCATACCCGAACATGACCTGCAGCGCATCGTTCCAGACGATCGTGGCATGCTCCGCATCCCAATCCCAGATCACATCGTTCGTCGCGCGCGCCACGAGCGCATACCGCTCATCCGCCCGCCGCACCTCCCGCGATGCCTCCTCGAGGCTCCGCTTCTCGGTAATGTCCTCGATCATGGCGATGACGAAGTCGCCAAACCGCGAGACCGTCACATGCCCCCAAACGACCGCTCCGCTCTTGTGAAGATAGCGTTTGTCGACCTGCTTCCCGGGAGCCAGATCGACGACATCGTCCGCATGCGTGACGTCGCGCTCCGTGAACGCGAGCAACTCGTCCTTCGAATAGCCGAGAAGATTGCACAACGCCGCATTGGCGAGGATGAACCGTCCGCCGGAGTCGATGACACCGACACCGAGTCCGGCATGTTCGAATACACCGGCGAGATCGGCCGATGGGGATTCCTGCCTGTCGCGAGAAGTGGCCACGGTCCGATTATGCACCGCTGACGGCTAGCGAGATACGCAGGCCGATGGTATGTCGTGCTGAGCGCGAGTTGCCTGATCCGCGCACAGTTCGGCTGGTGATCGTAGCGCGCAGCGGACGTGAGCGGTAGAATGCCGTACCTACCTACTAACGGAGCACCGCCAATGACTTCCGAGAAGATCGAGGAGTTAGGGGACCTTCTGTCGGCCGCCATAACTCTATTCGCTGAAGGCCGCTTTGCAGAGGCAGCCCAGAAGTACCGCCAGGCAGCGGAACTCGAGCCAAGTAATGCCGAGATCTACCACGACTGGGGAGTGGCTCTCGCCAATCAAGGGCAGAACCGTGAGGCCATCAAGCAATACCAACGAGCTACGGAGCTCAACCCGAAGTTCGCGCTTGCCTATCTCAACTGGGGCCGTACGCACGTAGCGCTGAAAGAGTACAAAAAAGCGTTTGCAAAGTATCGGCAGGCGGCGGAGCTTGAGCCAAATAATGCCGATATCTTCCATGACAGGGGCGTGGCTCTCGCCAATCAAGGACAGAACAGTGAGGCCATCAAGCAATACCAGCGGGCTACGGAGCTCAACCCGAAGTTCGCGCTTGCCTATCTCAACTGGGGCCGTGCACACGCGGCGATGAAGGGGTACAGAGAAGCGCTTGAAAAGTATCGGCAAGCGGAAGAGCTTGAGCCAAACAATGCCGAGATCTACCACGCGCGGGGTGTGTCTTTTGCCAATCTAGGACAGAACCGCGAAGCGATCAAGCAATACCAGCAAGCCACGGTGATCAATCCGAAGCTCGCGCTTGCCTATCTCAACTGGGGCCGTGCACACGCGGCGCTGGAGGAGTACAAAGAAGCCATTGAAAGGTATCGGCAGGCGGCGGAGTTTGAGCCTAGTAATGCGGATATTTACAATGCATGGGGTGCGGCTCTCGCCATTCAAGGGCAGAACCGCGAGGCGATCAAGCAGTACCAGCAAGCCACGGCGGTCAACCCGAAGTTCGCGCTTGCCTATCTCAACTCGGGACGGGCATACGCGGCGATGAAGGAGTACGACGAAGCGTTTGAGAAGTATCGGCAAGCGGCGGCGCTTGAACCAAACAATGCCGACATCTACAACGATTGGGGTGCGACTCTCGCTAATCAAGGACAGAACAGTGAGGCAATCAAGCAATACCAGCGGGCTACGGAGCTCAATCCGAAGTTCGCGCTTGCCTATCTCAACTGGGGCCGTGCACACGCGGCGCTAAAGGAGTACAGAGAAGCGCTTGAAAAGTATCAGCAAGCGGCGGAGCTCGAGCCAAACAACGCCGAAATCTACCACGCACGGGGTGTGGCTTTCGCCAACCAAGGACTGAATAGCGAGGCGATCAAACAATACCAGCGGGCTACGGAGCTCAATCCGACGCTCGCGCTTGCCTATCTCAACTGGGGCCGTGCACACGCGGCGCTGGAGGGCTACAAAGAGTCCATTGAAAAGTATCGGCAAGCGGTGGCGCTTGAGCCAAGACATGCCGATATCTACAACGCATGGGGTGCGACTCTCGCCAATCAAGGACAGAACAGTGAGGCCATCAAGCAATACCAGCGGGCTACCGAGCTCAATCCGAATTTCGCGCTTGCCTATCTCAACTGGGGCCGTGCACACGCGGGGTTAAAGGAATTCAAAGAAGCCATCGACAGGTATCGCAGAGCGGACGAGCTTGAGCCAAATAATGCCGATATCTACAGCGCCTGGGGTGCTGCTCTCGCGAATCAAGGACAGCACAGCGAGGCGATCAAGCAATATCAGCAAGCCACGGAGCTCAATCCCAAAAATGTGCTCGCCTATCAGAATTGGGGCATTGCGCTCGTGGCTTTGGGAGAGCACGAGAAGGCGATCGAGAAGTATCGCCAGTCAGCAGAACTGGATCCCACTCAGGCAGCGACCTTTTACCTCTGGGGTCTCGCCCTTGCTGGCCTCGGCAACTGTGCCGAAGCTATCGGTCAGTACAGCAAAGCCGCGAACTTGAATCCAAATGACGCCGCGACTCACATCGCATGGGGGAACGCCCTTGCAGACAAACGACAGTACAAAGATGCAATCGCGCAGTACCTGCACGCCACAGAGATCGACCCGAAGTCGGCGTCGGCGTATCAGAGTTGGGGCAGTGTACTGGGTGATCAGGGTCGCTATCGCGAAGCGATCGAGATCACTCGGCGGATCGTCGCCTTCAAGCCCGAGGAACCTTACGCCTATCACAATATTGCGTATTTCCTGTGGCTGAAGGGCGACTACAGATTATCCTGGCTCGAATGGGAACGCGCGCTCGCCGTCTATGCAGTTGTACAAGAGTCAGCGCTCAAGAACCGGAATGCAGACTTCTTTGGTTATTACGGTGACGTCCTTTATGAGCAGATTGGAGACCTGAAGCAGGCTGAGAGGATACTCCTTGACGGACTGAAGATCGATCCGAATCATCCCAAGATCCTCATTTCCCTCGGCAACCTATATACGGAACGTGATCGAGAGCCTATTTCCACGCGCGCTGAGGACTGGGCGTCCAACTATTGGGAAGCCCGCCAGTACTTCACGCGTGCCGAAGAGGAGCTGACGCGGCGGCTGCAAGGCAAGGGTGATGGTGCGTCGCACCAGAAACTGGGCGAGCTGCTCCTCAATACGGAACGCTATGACGAGGCCCGCGTTTGCCTCGAAAAAGCGTACCAGCTCGACCCGAATAATTCGAAAGTGTGCAATGGCTTAGGCGTAGCGTGTAGCCATCTGGAAGACTACCATCGAGCCGCTGACTATTACGCTGCCGCTCTGAAGCGCAGTCCGGGCGACCTCGCCATTTGGAGTAACCTCGCTGAGACTTACCTCAAACTCAAGAAGATTGACGTCGCCGAGAAGGAGTACCGCAAGATTCTCACGATCGCCGCGGACCACATTGATTCTCGGATTGGACTGGGAGAGGTCTATACAGCGATGGCAGACGACGGCGATGCGGATTTCTATGATGTAGCTATCCAGCACTATGACTGCGCCATTGAGCTGGCAAAGTTGGGAAACGGATCGAAGCGTGTGCCGCGCAAGGAGCTGGCTTCCATGTATTACGCCCGAGGCTACGCAGCCGTCAAGGCATACGAAGCGCAAGGCGCGCTTGGTAGAGAGGCACTATTGACGGCCGCGTTGAACGATTTCAAGAGCTGCGTCCGAACAGATCCCGAGCACTACAAGGGAGATCGCGCGAAAAGGAAGATTCTTGACCGCCGCAAGGTGTTCACTCCGGACTGGTTCACCCGCAAACTCGCGCCCTGGTTCATTCTCGTGCCATCGGCGATCGTTCTGTTTGAAGCCCAGATTGCGTACTACTACACGGCGATAAGGATCTCGGTCGGAGAGTACGGCGCGCTGACATTCGGCGCACTGATCTTTCTTGTCGTCGGCTTGTTCCTGCCTCAGATTCAGAAGCTGAAGGGCCCGGGCATCGAGCTGGAGAAGAGTCCGGTCAATCAGATTACGACGTCGGGCGGCCTGGGCATCAAGAAGTAGGCTCTCCTCAGCGGTGGACGGCGCGCTGTCGTGAGGCAGGGGCGATGATGGTGACCTCGCCGCGACCTCCTGTCGCGGTGTGGAACTCTGCCGCGAATCCGGCGGCGTATCTTGTGATGTTCGAGAGAAATGTGGCGGAGGCGGAATCCGGGCTCTCGATCAGGACGAAGGCGACGGGGAATCGCTTCCGGCTTTTGTCGAAGCTGGGCGTTACCAGGCCATTCGCTTCGATGATGTATTCGATGGTCAGGCGATTGGCGATCGTCATCGGACCGACGTAGTTGCAACCCGTTCCCGGTGAAGGCCCGAAATCGTTGACCGGTTTCACCTCTTCGGGCCTGGCCAATCCCATCAGATAGAGCTCCAGCCAGGAGAACCCATCCGGTTCGCCGACATTGCCGCAGTGAGCCTCGTAGTTTCCTTTGCCACGATCGAAAAAGCCTGCGCCACCCATCGGAGAGGAACCGCCGTTGACGAAAGCGGCTGCCATATCGACACCCCACGTAGGATGTCCTCCAAAGTTGATCCATCGATCCTTGAATATGTCCTTGGGCTCCGGGTAGAAGACCCAGCGGTGCCCGAGCTCGTGCAGCAAGGGCCCTTTGTGCTCGGCCATCCCCATGTGCATCAGGTTTGGGAAGCGCGGCCGGTCACAGGAGCACTGACCATTGCCGTCGACGCCGGAGATCCCCTGAGTGGCGTATGCGAAAGCGAAGTAGTCGATGTCGGTCGGCGAGGTCGTGTACATCGCCACACCGTCTACGTCTTCCGGCGACAGTCCATACCTCGCCGAAAGCGCGTTCCACACCGCAATCGGGTCCAGCGTCCCAACTGTGAAGGCCTCGGCAACCGGCATGTGGAGTTCGGATGCAACACTGAAATCCGTTTCCGTTCCAGGGGCAACGGATAACGTCTTCGCCGAGGCTGAGACCGAATCGACGACTTCTCCAGCAGCGTTTCGCGTACTGATGGTGAACGTGTAGTTCCCGCCGGGGAGCCACGCTTCCGCAAGCGAAGCGCTGATCGACGTACCGCTGATCACCACGGCGAAGGCGTTTGGATCGCTCGCAAACGCCACCGGCGGGCCGCCCTTTGCCAGATTGAATGGGTACGTTTGGATGAGCTGTGAGTGCTTGTCGGTGAAGCCCGAAATGTTGAGATCGACCTGATAGCCGCTCGCAGTCAGATCGATCGGTTTTCCGACGGTGGCGCGAATTTCAAGCCGGTCCAACGCCGTCTGACGATCGACCTCGATCGTTCGCAGATCGAGTGACTCAGGATTGCCGGCCGCGATGTCGAGAGCCGGGTCGGTGCCCGAGCCAAGCACGGTGCGAAGGTTCCGGGAGGCCTCTTCGCCGGTGGTCAGAACCGGAGCCCCGCCGAGGAAGCGGCTGAAGGAAGGATAGGAGAAATCGATGTTGCCGTTCGCCTTGAGAATGGCCTGCGCGTCGCCGGCGAAGGGAAGATCTTCGATATCAGGCGTCTCGACGGCGCCGACCCGATAGCCGGTGAATCGCCACGTAATGGCCACCTCGCCGAATGTCTCCTCCACGAAAATCTTGGTTGAAGCCGATCGGAATGACCACCCGCCCATCAGGAGCGGAGCGATGACAGCAATCGGACGACCGGCGACGTATTTCTCTGACGGAAACGGATACGTACCCGCGGGAGGAGGCTCCTGAAAGAAAATCCCTCCATTCGACGAGATGTAGAGCTTCCGGAACTGTTTCGCGCCAAACGGAAAGGAAAACGACGTCAGGTTGAACTGATAGGCAGGACTGCTCTGCGAGAGCGTGGCTTTGGGATTGCCAGCCGGCGGATGAAATGCGAGAGGTCCTTTCGTGAGCGCAAACGACTCGTCGTTCAACCGTTTCGCAGAGAGCGTGCCCCCCACAAGGTCGAGCGGATGTTTGTTGATGATGACCGCCGGGCTCTCCGCGACTATGAAAACGCCGTTCTGAAACCGGATGTCCGCCGTCGATAGCACCGCCTCGCTGTGAATCGCCGAACTGCGCGATTGCGCCGCCGAAGCATGCAACCGTTCCAATCGCAGGTTGTTCTCCGGCGAAGTCCCGCAATACGAAGCCGGGCCGTCAGCACGAACGGAACCGATCGCGAAGAGACAGATCGCAGAGAGAAGGGAGAAGGATTTCACTGGGAGCCTGTTCCCCGAACCGGGGGCCAACGACCGCGATTCCACGGTGATTCGGAACTGTCATCGGCGTTCGCGTGCTGTCTTGGTTGATGCGCTCAAGAGCTATGTGTTCGCGCTCTCGAACGATCGTGAGCGTCAGTGGCGCACGCTCGCCCCGCTCTACAATGTTCCCCATGCCGACTGCCGCGCCGCCCGTCCGCCCTGTCACGCTTGATGAGATCTATGCTGCGCGCGAACGGATCCGTGGGGTCATTACGCGGACGCCGCTGATCAAGCTGCGGCATGGCGGGACCGCGCCGGAGATCTGGCTGAAGCTCGACAACCTGCAGCCGATCAACGCGTTCAAAATACGCGGTGCGGCCAATGCCGTCGCGATGCTGACCCCTGAGGAAAGGGCCAAGGGCGTCTGGACCATCAGCGCGGGCAATGCGGGACAGGGAGTGGCGTTCGCGGCGCGCGAATACGGCATTCCATGCACCGTCGTGGCGATCGAGACTGCACCGGAGACGAAGATCGAGCGGATGCGCAACCTCGGCGCGCGTATCGTCAAGGCGCCGTTCGATGCTGCCTGGCGGGCCATGGAAGCGCGTGCCTTCGAAGGCGTCGAGGGCTCGTTTGTCCATCCCTTCGACGACCACAACTTCATCGCCGGCAATGCCACGCTCGGGCTGGAGATCCTTGAAGACCTGCCGGACGTGCGGACAGTGATCGCAGCCATCGGCGGCGGCGGCCTCATCTCCGGCATAGGCAGTTCCATCCGGCAACTCGCGCCGCACGTGAAGATCCTCGGCGCGGAACCGGAGACCGCTGCGCCCGGCGCGCTTTCGTTCGAGAAAGGATCGCCGCAGAAGTTCGACGATTTTCAGCCCTCCTTCGTCGACGGCGCCGGCGGCAAGAGCGTCTTTCCGCGCATGTGGGAGCGGATGCAGGGCATCGTCGACGGCTCGGTCGTCGTCACGCTCGACGAGACGAAGCGAGCCATGCGCGTCGTAGCGGAAAAGGTTCGCGTCATCGCCGAGGGGGCGGGAGGGCTGGCGGTCGCCGCGGCGCTGAGCGGGAGAGCGGGGGAGGGACCGATCGTAGCCGTCATCTCCGGCGGGAACATCGATCTGAAGAAGTTCGCGGAGTTGATTGGGGCGGTGTGAGGGGTGGTTGCCGAGTTGCCCAGTTGCCACTAGATTTTTCGGCAACCCGGCAACCCGGCAACCCGGCAACCCGGCAACCCGGCAACCCGGCAACCCGGCAACCCGGCAACCCGGCAACCCGGCAACCCGGCAACCCGGCAACCCGGCAACCA
>Ga0307511_10002714_pt1 | contig 18427 bp, 16 predicted proteins | sample 13_EM_MG_FD_200266 | JGI IMG/M metagenome (GOLD analysis project Ga0307511, IMG submission 200266) | Populus trichocarpa ectomycorrhiza microbial communities from riparian zone in the Pacific Northwest, United States - 13_EM | ecosystem: Host-associated > Plants > Roots > Unclassified | place... | reverse complement strand
AACAATCAAAGATAATAATAATAATAATACTGTATTAAAAAATAATTAATTTCTCTCTCTTTCCTTCGTTTCCGCTCCCGTCCCCTCCCTTCCCTTCTACATCAGAAAGAAAGAGGGTAAAAAAAAAGATAAAAAAAGAAGAAGCAAACCTAACCAAAACCATAAAGCTTTTCTTCCTGTCTATCCCTCACTTTCCTCTCTTCTCTCCCTTCGCCAAATCTCCATTTCATCCCTCCGTCTTCCTCTAATTTACATTCTCTACACTCCAACCTCTCCTTCTCTCTCTCTGATTATCTATTTCTAATTACATATATAGATTGTATCAATCTGTTAGGGTTCAATATCAAACAAAGCTCAAAATCAATGGTGTCGGAGGATGAGTTAGATATGCAAGACGCGGCGGCGGAATCGGCGGAGGATGATTTCTACAGCGGCGGAGAAGAAGATGGATTCGACAGCGACGATGCTGACGTCGCCGATTACGAGTTCATCGATAACGACTCGGATGATTCCGATGACCTCATCTCTCATCGCTACCAGGTACTTCTTACTCCTAATGGAAACTCTGTAATTTTCATCCCAATTTGATGCCATCTGTTTGCTGTACTTTTTTAAGCTGTGATTTATGTAGTTATCAGTAAAGTTCGATTCCTTTTTTGTCAAATCTTTACATTTTTGGCATGAATTTGTGATGAAGCTCTTTTCTTTGTTTTGTTTAATGTGATAGCAAAACTATACAATTTTGAGTGAAGGAGATATACGACAGCGACAGGATGATGATATTATGAGGATAGCTACTGTGCTTTCCATTTCAAAGGTTGCCGCCACTATACTTCTCCGGTACTATAACTGGTAAGGCAATGATTGGCATAGTTTCGGATTGATAGTATGGTGTTTTTTTGTTTGTTTGAATGAGTAATATGAGCCTTTTGGTCTGTGGGTTTTCATCTTAGTGAAAAATATTTGTATTTTCTGTGGATTTGCAGGAGTGTGAGTAAAGTGCACGATGAATGGTTTGCGGATGAGGAAAAAGTTCGAAGGGCTGTTGGTTTATTGGAGGAACCGGTTGTTCCATTTCCGGATGGTAGAGAAGTAAGCATTCCATGTCTTATTTGCTTGCTTTATTCGGTTATGTTTTATTTGCGAATTTGTTGTGATTAATGTTCCTGTTCTTCCAGATGACTTGCGGGATTTGTTTTGAAACTTATCCTTCCGATAGATTACGTGCCGTTGTTTGTGGTCATGCATTTTGCAATTCATGCTGGGCAGGTGTGTTATATCCCAAGAACATAGAAGCCTCATCTTTGCTAGTTTCATTGTAAGGTTATTCTAGACATTGCAATGGAAATTTTTTTATTCCCATGTTCCTGCCTCAATTGATACGTTTGTGAAACTATGGTGGTTTTGCATAAAAGATGTGATTTATTTCCATAGACATCCAAAATCATATTACCTTTTAAGCATCTTTTGCATTGTTGACTACAATGTTTGTTATGTTCTGAGCATTTTAGCAAGTCAAAAGTATCTCCTTGCTAAAATTTATTATGCAAAATTAAACATACTTGGTTTCGGGCTTTGAATTATTTGGTGGCATTCCTAATATCTAAAGAGTTGGCAGCAGATGTGGGGGTGCAGAGCAATAATTTTTTTTTTGGCCTGGCTAGACTCCTTGTTAGAGATATTTGTAAATATTTTCCCTATCAGTTTTGGAATTCATAGTGAAGATGTGTTATTTTGAATTTCAGCTGGAGTTCATCATTAATTCAAGGGCGGTCTCTTACTCTTAGCAAGAGCTGATTAATGAATATATGTGCAAAAAAACTCCTTGTTAGAGATATTTTTCTTTTATCACTGTTCTTTTCATTTATCTGGGGTGTATAGTGCAAAAAAATGTTATTATATGTGAGCAAGTAGAGGTGACATGTTCAAGCATTTTCTTCTAAGTCAGGATAAGGTGTTCTCATTTCCAGGTGGTTTTTGAAGTCCACTGTATATTTATTGAGCTCAGAGTTACATGTGGACCACAAATGGAGGAACTGTGGCAGTCAAGTTGTTGAATATAGGGTAGAGTTGTTCTATCTTTCATGGGACTATTATCCATATTTTTTGACATTTCACTTTTTTTTTATATAAATTATACCATCAAAGAGGAAGAGATAACTTGAGAAGGTTGGAACAAGTATTTCAGGGTGAGGTCTAGGGAAGAAAGTTTATTTTCTCCAGTTGGATTCTTTATGATTTAGTAATAGTCATGGTGTTTATGTCAAAACATCTAGTTTTTGAAATCTCAATGGGCACCGGGAAGAAATTTACTATGTCAGAATTATAGTGGTTCTATTGTATAAGCTGTTATGTGATAGCAATTGAAAAAGATTCCAAAAGTTCATATGTAATTGTTGTGTAGGAAAAATGGAAATTGCTCCGTTGTGTATATGCTCACGAAACTGTTAAACTAATGGCAGGGAAGATTGCTTTTCTAGCTTATGTTGTTGAAATGCAGCGATGACAGTTTTAGCTCACTGCGCATGCTAGAACTCATATCAACATTTTAAATTTTGCTGGTTTAATTTAACCTTTATACTTACATTTTTTTGTAATGTTATCTTCAATTTTTCCTTTCTAGGTTACATCAGCACAGCCATTAATGATGGTCCTGGATGTTTGATGTTGCGATGTCCTGATCCATCTTGTAATGCTGCAGTTGGTCAAGATATGATTAATGTATTGACTTCTAATGAAGACAGTGATAAATATTCTCGTTATTTCATAAGATCTTATATTGAGGACAATAGAAAGGTAATTCTGCATTCTGAAATTTGCATGCATGTACAGTAACATTTTTTCTTTTATACTATATTGTTCTTTTGACCTAAGATTTAGCTTTGATGATGCTAGGTGCAAAAGAGTAAAGATTTGCTGTGATCATAAACCAAAACATGAGCCATTTTTTAGTTGTTTTGGAAATGATCAATAAACATCAAGATAATAAATTGTCTACTTGAATAATTAAAACGATAAAAAATAACTTTTATTTCTTTACCAGTATTTGGTTGTGCACGCTATTTTCCCACACTATGTAGCCATTACGATTGTGACTTTGCTTTGGGACTAGCGAGTAAGGCCATTTTCTTTTTTTGCTCCAAACATGCCTTACATTAGAGCTTTCTGATAATTTTAATTTGTGGCCTAGGATCAGGGATTGGAAAATTTGTACTTTTAGGATTCAGCTTAGTGGGGAGCTGAAGTCAGGGTTTACAGTTTGATTTGTCAGGCTCTGCATCAAATTTGGATTCTAATTCTATATTTGCTATTCTTTAACTACTTATTTTTGAGTTTAGTGTTGTCTGAATCATTCCCACAATAAAATGATAATTTGACAGTCATCTTTTTATGCATTTTATGACCGCACATGAAACCAGGAAAACTTGGCCTGTTTATTGTGAACCCCTTTTTTTTTGCAGTGTAATGAATATTATTTGGGTTATTTTGTAGACCAAATGGTGCCCTGCTCCTGGCTGTGATTATGCTGTGGATTTTATTGTTGGCAGCGGGAGCTATGATGTTATCTGCCGCTGCGCATACAGCTTTTGCTGGAATGTGAGTCTCCTTGAGTTTCTTGCAGTTCTCTGAGAAACATTATTTTTCTTAATAGTTGTGTATTTGTGAACATCTGATTGTTCCTTTTCTTGGCATTGTATCTCATAGGGAATTAATTTTGCAGTGTACTGAGGAAGCTCACCGTCCTGTTGATTGTGGTACTGTGGCCAAGTGGATACTGAAGAACAGCGCTGAGTCTGAAAATATGAACTGGTATGGAACATGAGTACTGCACATAGAGCTGTTCTTTTTTAATCATTCATTATTTTGGTGGCTGGATATCAGTGAAGGACTTTATGGTGTTTGTTGGATAAATAGGAATGTAACTTAGGGCATGGGATGTGGGACTGGATAGCTATCACATTTCTGAAGAGTATGGCCATAACTGCACATATTTTACCCAGCTCTTTCTTTGACTGCTTCAAGAACTAGCACTCGTGATAGGAAGTTGATATTGCGATAGAGTTTTATTGATGTGGCAAAAGTTAGTACTATCCATTTGTAGTCAACTGGGCTTTATACAAAAAAATAATCAGTGTTGTGATCCATGCTGCATGTGATGTTTTGCTTTTTAAGGTTGCAGGCAGAGAGTTTTCATGTCCCCAGTTAATGGCTTTAGGTCAAGGTAAAGATAACCAAAAGCAGAAACCCTCAAAAGTGGAAACTCATTGTGATTTGTATTGTTTCCCAAAAATGATCAGTTCCTAACTGCAGATAAGTTTGTTGATAGATAATATGACGAGAGATGGAATTGCAATTTAATTTTTCAGATAAATCCATGTTGTAGATTAACCTAGCAACTATCAGTTTGAGTGCAATGCAAGCACACATGATGCACTTGCATATCAGCATGTGATTTGTGTGAAGTTCAACTTACCTTCATACAAGATAATAATTAGGTCTTCAGGATGTCTCCTGATATGTTTTCAAAAGTTTTATATCCCCTAACAGTAAATTATTTGTTCATTGAATTTCAGGATATTGGCTAATTCCAAGCCTTGCCCAAAGTGCAAGCGACCGATTGAGAAAAACCAAGGCTGTATGCATATTACATGCACACCACCTTGCAAATTTGAGTTTTGTTGGTAAGATAGCACAAAAGTTGTGCTCTCTCCCTCACCCTCAACCAGGCAATCTTATTCTCTATGCCTGGCAACATCAAAATTCCTTTGTTACAGGATTGCACTATCACAACCTCATTTTCTACTTAAATCTGGCATCATTTCTCTCCAGGAACAGATTTGATTATTTAGTGCATCTTTTTAATCTTAATAATAACACCATGAACTCAGTAAGAGCTCAGCTTATATGATTTAAATGCCTATATCTGTATCTGTGTTTGTTTTAAACTTCCTGTCTGCTTTCTTCTCCTTAAAATAAACAAATGAAAGAAAGAAAGCTATTTGCCTGTGCATTTCTAAGCACCCCCATTTTGTTACATGTGATTGCAGGCTTTGCCTTGGTGCATGGTCAGATCATGGAGAGAGGACTGGTGGTTTTTATGCATGTAACCGTTATGAGACTGCAAAGCAAGAGGGAGTGGTATGCTGATTATTTTTCATCAGACATTTTGCATGTCTTCTGATAATTCTTGAATAGACTTGTATAGTCATCTGATGTTGCATCAATTGGTTCTTCCGGTTGCAGTATGATGACGCTGAGAAGCGAAGAGAAATGGCTAAAAACTCTCTGGAGAGATACACTCATTATTATGAAAGATGGGCAACCAACCAAACAGTAAGTACAAGCAGCTGACCTTTTTACATGTAAACTTATTCCTCGTGATATTGTCTTATCTCTCTGTTATAAGGTGACCTCCAGATCATTTGTTTGTTGACATATTGAACAGAAAACTTTCTAGGAAGCACTGTATAAACTTTATGTGATATTCTTAGAAATATCTTTGGTGGAGATGACCCTAAACTTTTAGGATGAACTTTGGTCATTAAAACTGGAGTCATTTTAAGGAAACATGAACTTTGGGAGAAATATGAAACTGAGGAATGGATATAGAGGCTTGGAGTTTGGAGCATTCTTGTTTTGAGATTTTTTTTTGAGAGCTCTAATTAGCCTCCTTTGCTTGATGGAAAAGTCAATTCATGTTGTGTCCCATTTTTGGTAATTCTCCCAAATTTTGTCGAAATGTGTGTTGCTCTGATTGATAATATTTGTAACCTGCTGTCTGCTTATTCATCACATGAACATCACGGGATGGCCTGGAGACCTGTCAGTTGATTAGAGGAAGTCTGAAACACATGAGCTTCATCGCATAAGAAAACAATCCCAGTAAATTTCATTTAAACTGTTTCTAAGGACATAAACCTAAAATCAAAATGAAAAAAAAAATCCTAAAACCCATATTAATCCAAAGATTAACTTCAAAAAACCAAGTCACCAAAATCATTGCTCCAATGACTCCAAGAATGACAGCTCAAACAGGGAAGAGATTGGAGATCTAGTAGCTGCACAAACTTGTATTGATTAAATGTATTGAATGGGTCAAGTGGCTACTGTTTTCTACTCGGTAATGCTATGATTTCTTAGTATTTCTTTTGAATGATATGATTACTTCTGGCTCTAATATTTTGTGTGATATTGAATTCCTAATCTCACTAGACACATTACAAATCTGAATCCTTTGCATTTCCAAATTTAATTCCTAATTTTTCTGTTCTCCCTGCAGTCTCGGCAGAAGGCACTGGCAGACCTACAGCAAATGCAAAATGTACATGTAAGCACTACTTACTGTTGTTGGTCAGCAATCCTAGCAGTGTTGATTCTTTGAGAGTAATTTTTACTGGAAGGCATATCTTGTTGATCAGTGGATTCTTTTCCTTAAGTTGCTTTGGGTAATGTCAACCTAGATATTGTGGTAGCAACCCAGAAACTTGAAGCCATAAAATTATCATTTCCTCTTTGGAAATATCTCCGGGTTATTGGGCACCCCCACTAGATACCATGCTTGTGGAATCGTTTAAGATTTATTCTAGAATCAATTTTAATCATAGATGATTGCACCCTCTTGAGCAATTTGAAGTTGATCATATTCTCTTTGGGAACCCATAATATACATGGGTACATACAAGCGTATTGATTTTGTGTTTTTGTAGCTTGAGAAGCTGAGTGACATACAATGCCAACCTGAGTCACAGCTGAAGTTCATAATAGAGGCCTGGCTACAGGTAAGCGGTCCTGTATGAGTACAAATATGTCTATTTCTTGTTGAGTAATGCTAAGCATATTTGAAGTTTTTACTAAAATATACTTGACGACACTACGTTTATAATATAGGATAGTTTTTCAAAAAATGGGATGCAAATGTTTTCACTTTTAATGATGCAATTATAATTGTGGAATGGAATGTTTGATGTACCAATCACAAAATGCCGTGTCATTTAGTGAAAAAATAGTAGTAAAGTTTAAGTTCTGTAGAATGGTTCTTTTTTGTTTGTTTTTGTGTGATATTATTTGTTGTCTGTCTGCAGATAGTTGAATGTAGGAGAGTTCTAAAATGGACCTATGCCTATGGATACTATTTGCCTGAGCATGAACATGCCAAGAGACTGTTCTTTGAGTATTTGCAAGGTAGGTCATTTTTTTTCTATTCAATGCAGACAGTTCAACCCTTCTGTGTTTTGATTAATGCCATTTACACAGGTGAGGCCGAGTCTGGATTGGAACGACTGCATCAATGTGCAGAGAAGGAGCTTCAGATTTACCTAAATGCAGAGGGCCCGTCGAAAGATTTTAATGAGTTCCGCACTAAACTTGCCGGGTTGACCAGGTATTTTTTTATATTTAGATTGAAACGTTGCTAGAAAAAAGTTTGTTTTATCTGAATAATTTAGCCCAAATCAGAACCTGTAGGAATCAGTCAAAGTATTCTTGGCAAAGAGGGGACTGAAAATTACTTATTTGTCTTTCTCCTGTCCTTGCTTATTGAATTTTGAGTTGATGGATTTTTTTTGTTATTGTTTTTCTGTGAAGTGTAACTAGGAACTACTTTGAGAATTTAGTCCGGGCTTTAGAGAATGGTCTATCAGATGTGGATTCCCATGGTGCATGCAGCAGAATGGCAAGCTCGAAGAGCTTGGGAGGTGGTAGCAGTAGGGCAAGAGCTGGTAGAGGCAAGGGCTCAACATCTAGGTCAAGTGGCCCTAGTAGAAACATTGATGAGCCAGGCCACTGGTCCTGTGAATATTGCACCTTTGCAAATATCAAGCCGGCCACCATTTGTGCAATGTGCCAACAACGTCGGTAAATCTCATTTCCTACTAGATTGGCCACCCGGATGAGTCATCAGCTTGGCCTCTTTGCCTGTTCAGTTGTAGCAAGGAAGACACTTAAGAACATTGCTGGGGAAAGTGCAAAATGGGCTCTTTTGATCCCTCGGTCTGCAAAACCTGAACTGCAAAAATAAAGGAGAACAGAAATAGGAGGAAAGGGTGGCAAGGGAAAGAAAACACATCTCGTTGTCTGTCTTGTTTCTGGAATCAGCTGTATATAGTTTCTGTGATCGTTTCCATGTTAAGTTATAAGGGTATGATGAATCAGGATCCATGCAAAGTGCATTCATCTGTAATCTTATGATCATTTATTGATGTTACTAGTAGCTGTTCTTAGTGCTTTCAAGTGCATTGTACAAGTAAAAATCAACTTGGGGACAATAGGCTTGAATTGCCCCAGGTAGAATGAAATAAATATATGTTGCACCATTTATCTTGACTTGGATCTGCCAGATAAACAGCCTTAATGTGTAATATTTATATGCTTATAATATATTTTTAACTCTTAATTTCTCCCTATACCTTTACCCCCTTTCTTTTTCAATAATCTAATGCCGCGTAGTTTCTTCCATTCGTGGCACGACTCCATTTAGGCTGTCGGTATGCTATTTAGGATGTTCTCATCAATATTCGTCATGAACAAGAAGCATGCTTTGTCTAGTCGATCAGGTTTTGCTCACAGATAATTCATCTGGGGTGGATGTTTTGTTGGTACAACGAATAGTAAGCCTTTGCAGCTGAGTAATATGAGCAGCAAAATGAAGACAAAGCAAACCAGCCAGAGAGATCATTAGTTTTGTAACAACTTTGCAAATTCAGATATTTTAAAGGCAAGTTTCGACCCCATCGAAGGAGAGAGATTTCCTGGCATGTTGCAGTCTTGGGCAAAGTTTCTTGGAAGGGGATGCTTTTTGCAACAAATGGACATGAGTAGATAAGCAATCAAATGTCCTCGCCAAATGCGCGAAAGCATCTTTCCCTTTATAGATGCCCCAAAAAAGATAGGACGACACAGGATTTGGTGGTCTGTCAAAACTGAAGTGCAATTACTCTTTTCTTAAAACGCTACGAAAAGCATGGTCCATGACAACCTCATGATCCACCTGTTATCTTTACGCTGGTTATTATGCAAAAATAATGTGCATTCCCTTTCTTTCTTTCTTTCTTTTAGAAACTAAGTAATGTTGAGGACAAAATAATCATCTGAATAAAAAAAAATTGTAACAGTACTTCGATTGAAAATTTGGGCATGAAAACGTTGTTACTCCATTTCTGGTAACTTGCTTGCAATCGTATTAGTCATGCACTAAAAACTTGAACTTCCCATCCTAGAAAGCCAAACATAAGTCCGCTAGGAAGTCTCTTGATCACATACCATCCAGGGTAGTCCAGGGTCGGCTACCGTAAACATGTCAGTGCTCCACACACCCGTTTTTGCGCAACAATTTGCATCTTCAAACAGCTTGAAGTCAAGTGTAGTGTCAATCTATGTCATCCCGCCTCTCCCGTGTGTCCTGTGGTAACTAATAAAAAATTGCCTTCTGATTCGATGGTGTTGAGCAAGGCTTACTTTCTGCAGAGAGTTCATTGAATACTTCTGGTTTTGTACACGGCATAAGCCAACAGCAATGGAATTGCAAGGCTATACACTGGAAAGTGAAGCAAGGGGTTCATTTCATATGCTTTTATGAGAACTCTGCAATTCTGTGAGACAAGCAACCAAGTTAGAAAAGAGATGAGATGATCAAATCTAATAAACTGCCATCCAGCATTTTTATACGTTTCCAAATTCAAGGCGGGTTGCTTGCATGGTTCAAAGTACATAGTCCTTTTCCTATGTACTCAAGCATATCATATCCGATCATATTCGATGGGATTTTGAATAAGTATCATTTCCAAATTGGTTACCGGAATAAGAGGTATAATCCTTAAAAAGCAATGAAAAAATGGCTCGGTCATTAATAAAAAATTTCCTAACTCCATAAGCCAATACTCTACTTACATTATGCAACAACCATCGCTGACTAAGCAATTAGTGGTTTACTGGCTTAGTAATCCATCACTTTCAACTTTCTAGTAAAATAATGGCAGTGGCTACTACTATGTGATGAGATGCAATGCATGCATTTTTTGTAGACACGATGTGCACATATAATAGAACAGAGTTGATACTCACCATAAAATGTTTCCAACAAATCACCAAGCAAACCACCAAGAGAATTTTCCGAAACAACCTCTCCACAAAAAGAAATTTAGATATTCTACGTCCTTGGTTATCATACTTTACTGATCTCTTATTCTTCTGACTAGAATCATCATCTTCTTTCTTGCCTGAAAGTGATAGGAAATGCTCTTTGTAGATACCTCTTTCAGCAGCAAATGCTCCAGCAACCAATATAGAAGGTATAACCACAAAGAAGAAATGGGAAAGCACAACCACCATAATATCTGGAGATCCAATATACTCGTGTTTTTCACTGTTGTTGAAATTTTTCACAACCCATCCCGTGTAGGTCATGTACCCCCTGTTCTCACCATCAGTGAAAACTTGCCCAATAAGCCAGGGACATGAAATAAGGTAGATCAAGTATCCTAAAATACCAAACCACACCACAGGAATCCTGCAGAGGTCCTGCAGAACCCATGCTATACAATTTATTAAACCCTTTTCACATATGGAAGTCTTGTAAGAGTACTGCTCCTTAGAGAAAATGAGGCAAATTTTTGGAATGAGAAGAATGGAGAACATTAAATATATAGCAGACCAGAATATTGGGTAGTACAAGGCAGCCCATTGACAACCCATGACAAAAAATTCCTTCCATGTCCATGAGATCTTAGCACTTAGACCATTTACAGAAAATGGCCTTAGTTCAGACAAAGTTGATCTTCCCATTGCATCAGTTACTTCTATTTGCAGCCAAAATCTATCAGGAGATGGATCCTCAAAGGCTTTAAAATTCCATGCAGCTGCATAAATGTCTCCCCTTGATACATCCCTCACAATCTTGGTCATGGTTGTCTCCATGATCAAATGGGGACTTCCTGGTCTTGTGTCATAGATCCTAGCCACAACTGACATAATTGGAGAAATGGAAAACACTATACATCTGATTGTTTCGAAAGAAAAAGGGACCATATGTTGACATTCATACATCTGATGGAATGAAGATGTTGACATGAAGCGGGAGTCTAGTGGAAATGTGGGCAACACAATGGTTTTTTTGGTTCCTGATTTGAAGTCAATGTCCAGGTATGAAACATGACCTCTGTCAACAGCCATAATTCGCATGGCTCTACTTTTCCTCCAATCACCCATCTCCCACTCCCAGAACTCCTTAAGTGGTGGTGCTTGAGATGAACAGTTTTTAGCGCTCTCAGAAGGTTTTTGGTGCATATTTAACTGAAAAAACTCATGCGAGGACAGAAAGTTTTCATTTGACTGGTGATGCCGTTTTAAATTCTTACCAAACCTTGTGTGGAGATGCCCACATAAATAAGCTGATATTGAATGCTTCAGAAAAACATCTTTCAAGCTTTTCTGAGAATGTGACAATGCTGAGAATGAAAGTGGAAAATGCCCAAAGGATATCTTAGTTATAGGTTTTCCTTTTTCAGAATCCCATTGTGATAGCTGTGAATCTATTTGAGCCAGTAGTTGGTCAGTTGGATGCCCAAAAAGATTAGTTGGCCCTCGTACACCGGCAGACATTGTGCTGTCCAACCCAACGAATAGATGTTTGCGGTCACCAGTCTAGAAGACAGAACAGAATGAAATACATAGAAGAGGAGTCAAGTAAAGCTTTGACATTGTTACTGGCTGAAACAAGAGATATGTATTCATGCCTACAGCTAGAGAATTCACACTGGAAGTTCAGCTTCAAATGAGATATGAATCTTAAAACAGAAAATGAAGGAAAATCATATATTTTCTTAGGGTTTCAAAACTCTGAAATTGGCAGCAAGAATCTAAATATAAGTAATTGAAGGATGCTGAAATCACCAAAAAAAAAAAAAAACGATAGTCATAGTTTTGACATTTGGGAACAAATGCTGCAAAAATGACGAGAAAGAAAAAGGAAAGACATTTTGAGCCACCCATTTGTCCTTGAAAACAACAGTTTATGACTGAAAACATATTCTGAAGGTAGAGACCAACCTCAACCGTGACACTGTTGAGATTTCCTTTTCTTCCGAACTGCCCATTAATACTATAATTTGAAAAGAAATCAGACGAACCACCAATCTCTGGAACACCAAAATTATCATGATTTCCTCTGAGATCATAGAAAATCCTCTTGTCTAGTCCACTTCTTCTAGCAACATCTTCCATTACATTCCTGTATTCTATCCACTCAACTTCATTTTGTTTCATTGTTAACAGGTCCTTGCTTTTCCCATCTGGTAAAAAAAGCAACAAAAAAGTTTCCAGTGTATCAGCGGAGCCATCATCGTGATTCGCAAAGTTCATTAAAAAAATCAGAACATTATGTACTTGGCTTATTCATATGTTTTAAAAATCATGTCTTTGCATGTCACAGGCAAAAAATTGACGCGCATGAAAAGGATAAATCTTTGCAGTATGCCGGCAGCTATCTAAAGCTGATCGACTAAGCTATCAAAAAGGGACAGTTTGATTAGCATTAAGATCCCGAGGCATCAAAACTCTTCCACTCAATTTTCTAATTTGGGAATGGAGTTCGGTGCTTTATAAATGCATATACATTTCACATAATTTAACCCCCAAGATTCAACAAAAAGAGTCAAGCTTGAAATTAACAAACACTCATAAGCCCAAACTCGCAAAAGAAAAAAACCAACAAATAATTATACCTGTGAGATCACCAGTGATGAGAACGAGAGATGGATTAATCATCTTAAGAGCAGGGCCCACAATTCTCTTGAAGTCAAGGGCTCTTTCAGGATGGTGGACACTGAAGTGAAGATCAGAGAGTTGCACTATCCATATAATTGACTCTGGCCCTCCTTTCACTTCTATAACCCTGTCTTCCCATTTTCTGGGCGATGAAGAAATCAATTCCTCTGCTCCTCCTTCTTCTTGTTGTATAGAAACTGAAGTGGATATGGTGGTAAAGATGCATAACAGCATCAAAACCACAATTCCTGTCTCCCTGAACTCTGGATATTGTTTTTTTTCCATTGCTTCTTGTGAAACCAAGGAATGAGCTTTAATATATATCTATATATATATATATATATATATATTAAGAGGGGGGGAAAAGAGAGAGAGAGAGAGAGAGAAGGGGATGGTTCTCTACAGTTTGGAAATTAGTTAAAAATTTATTCGATTAGAGTTTATTTGATATAATTAAATATAAAAATAAGTTAAATTAATGATAAATTAATTATATATTGTATTTAATTTAAATTAAATTAAATTATCAGATTATAAATTTCATATATATTGTTGGAATCAAATAATAATATAGTTAAATATCCATACTCATTCATGCAATATAATATTAATGTTGTTGAATTATGATGAATTACATGTTTCATTGAATTATTACTAAGTTAACGAATTCAATATTTTTTTGGAATTAAATTAATTTGCTATGAATATGTATTTGATTTAATGCAATTCAGCATAAAAAAATATTAATTGATAATGTATCATGAATTGTATTTAATTTTTTGTTAAGTTTGCTTTAACATTAAATTTCGGGAGTTTAATTGAATTTGATATGAATTTTTCCAACTAGGGTTGAGGTAGTGCAATTTATTTAAAATTGACTAGAATCTGATTTGTTTTTTACAAAATGTCTAATAATATATTTATGTTAAATCATTATGGTTACAATATTATTCTTGAAACGAACAGTAGTGTCTCATACAATGACGGGAGCTGCTTGTTGTTAACTGGTAATTTAGGCATGTCGTATGTAGAAATGAAAGAAATCATTTGTCATGGACTTGGGTAAAATTATAATGATGTTGATGTTGAAATAACTTGAATGAATGAGATATTTATGGAGATGCATCAAGTGATTACCGACGAGGAGTATGTGATTTGATACATGAGTATAGCACGACGGATCATTACTTCGAATCTTGAGCAAGTTTCTCCACTTGGATATATGCAGTACGGACAACATACCCAACAAATTCAACATCATGTAAGTAATAAACTCTTTTTACGACTAATAATATGTTAACCATTGAGTTTTGTATATTTATATTTTAATTTAACATTAATATTTTATTAATACTTGGTTCGCTTCTTGAGGGAGGGTCGAGAGGCCACATCTTATTTTCGTAGTACTGACGAAGAAAACGAAGTTCACATCGTAGCATTCAGGTGGTTGGTTAAATGTTAGACGCACTGGACTTAAAATCTTTGGAGAAAAGCTAACTCTTGATAGTGTTGTGGCAGAGAATAAAATCACTCAGGCAAGAACAGAAGTTAAATTCGGTAGTGCTACTAACGAGTTCAGATCATCCAGTAAACGACGTAGACGTAGATAGATAGATGAGTTATATTTATATATTTTAGATTTACTTGAATATTGTGTTATTGAATTATTTTATATTCATTTTGCTTGTATTTATGATTGTTGTTTTTTGCATTTTTTGGCTACTTATGATCATGAAATATGAGAATATACTGAGTTTAGTTAGAATTTATTGATTGCGGTTATTGTGGTTTTTTGCAGGTTTTTTTAAAACGGAACAAAATTTTGGATATAGTTCCTATATAGAGGAAACTTTGTCTAAATTTTGATAAAATTATAAATATTTCAACTCTCTAAAATCATAAAATAAATAAAACTTCAGATTAATGAAAACTATAATTTCACAATTTTTTTAGGCTTAAAACATAAAAATGACCCAAAACCTTACAATAACCAAAATAATCTAATCATTTTAGTTATAGTCCAACCGTTTTATTAAATATTCAGTTGTTTTTCAAAACAGTTTTATTGAGAATGTCATGGTTCATAAATGCCACATTTTATTAATGTCGTGGTTCTGAAATACGACATGTATCAAATGTCATGTTTCTGAACCGCAATATTTTTAAACTGTGCTATTTTGCCAGAACTTTTTTATTTTATGCTATTTCAACATTTAATTATATCTTGGGTGCTAATTGCCTAATTTATCCCTTTCTTTTCAGCATTATACTTGAGTAAATTATAAATTAGATTCTCATATTTGAAAATAAAACAAAGCAGTCCCTTTACTTGACGATGTTGATAGCTCAATATGGTTGTATTTTATTTAAGAACACATTATTTTATCATGAATATTTTAATATTATGAATTTATTTTCTATCCTTTTTTATTTATTAAAAAGAAAAAGAAAAAGAAAAAGAAAATAGAAAATATCATAAAATGGACTAAATTATAAATTGATTTAAAAACATAAAGATTAAATATATAGTTTCAAAACTACGAGAGCTAATTGATTATATTTATAAACTATAAGGACTAAGCTATAATTGACTCCGTTTCATTTTCTTTATTTTTCGGGCGCTTTTCCTCTAGAACCAGACACACAAATAGCATTGCAGAGAAGCAAGAAATTTGGAGAGAAACTCCAAAGCTTGAAACTTTCTCCTCAAAATTATCACCCAAAGGTTAGGGTTTTATTTACTTCTTGAATTCATCATTTTATTTATTGATTCAATCTTTCCAATTGATTAAAAACCTTAATGGGTCTTTTCGTAGATTTGTGGTATAGTTTTTTACTTCATATTATCTGAATGCTGCAATGGAGGTATTAGCATCGAAAGTTTGAGAAGTTTCTAACTTTCTTACAAGGGCCTAAATTTGATAATTGTAAATTTGAGGAGCACTTATTGAATTGAAGATTTTAGCAATCACAATGATTGTACATTGGGTATGAATGTTATATGGAAATGGATGGTTTAACTGCTTCTAAATTATGATTCTTAGTTCTTGATGGCTTGTCAAGTGGGAGCAAGAATGCTGCAGTCAGGTTTATCAGTAATGGTGAATGAAGTCTCTGAAAGAACTTGTATAACCATTGCAACTTGTGCAATGCAGAACAGGAACAGTGAACCCAGTTTTAGCGGACAGGCATCAAAGATTGGCATAAAGTTTGTGCCTTTTCAAAAGACGAGGTACATTTTAAAGTTTGTAGACATATTTGTTGTCGAAGAGCTATTTTCTTGTGAATCCAGGAACATGGAATAGTCTAATCATAATATTTGGAATCAATATCTCATTTTTGTTGGCATTGTTTACGTTTCATCATAGTGCTGTTGTTTTGTAGCCATTGAACCCTCACTCTAGAGTATCAATTATGAAGAACAGTTGACATAAATGGTGATTAGTGGTGTTCGATAATTACATCTCCCAACAAAAGGGTCTACATGAAAGCAGAGTTATTATGTCACTTACACAATCAATTAATCAGTTTTGGAAAATTCTTTTGGCCTTGGAAGTCTGATTAATATGAGCTAGTCCATTCCTCAGTTCATCGCACATCCAATTGATTTTGGAACAATTCAGAAACTTACTAAATATGTTCATTCAGTCTTTTATGGTTTCCACGATGATGCTCGTACAGTAAGACTTGTGTTTTTACTTGCTGCTGCTGCTGCTGCTGTTTTTCTCGCCAAATTGGTCATATGACTGTATAGTTAAGTTGTAGGCCTCATGATTCTACTCAACTGCCTCATTCCAGTTCTGCTGTGGCAAGTCGGATGTTGCTTTCATTCTTATGAGCTTTTTATAAGAAGTTGAATTTTTCATCCCTTGTAATTTAAATCTCTAACAATCTTGTATCTGGCTTTGGTTTCCGGTTTGCTCAGCCACATCTCATTATTATCATGGCTTTGGCCTTCACTGTACCAAAACAGGTTTCAGCTGAGAAGACAAGGTTGGAGAATAGCCTTTGCCTTGGACACTGGTGGGCTGCCTGGAAATGGGGGACAAGAGAACGTCAATGGTGATAGTCCTCCTGGTCTTGGTGGAACTCGGTTAGGCAGGATAGTAAGCGCAGGTGGCAGACAGCTACTAGAAAAGCTGAATTCAGCAAGAAAAAACTTCCCCATGAAAATATTTCTCCTCCTATTAGGTTTTTATACAGCAAATGCGCTGGCTACAATACTTGGACAGACAGGTGACTGGGATGTATTGGTTGCAGGCATTGTGGTTGCTGCCATTGAGGGGATTGGTATGCTTATGTATAAAAAACCCTCTTCCCTGTCTACTAGGAGGCTGCAATATTTTGTAGCGATGATGAACTATTGGAAAGCCGGTGTTTGCTTAGGCCTCTTTGTGGATGCCTTTAAATTAGGTAGCTAAATGCCTTCCAGCCATTCCTTTGTTAACCTTCTTAGGTTCTTTCTATATCCACATTTGAGCGAGAATCTTTATTCTTGTTGTTTATTGTACATAGAAATCAATTTGATGTAATTTGTTGGAATCGATTAGATTCAATCCAATGTGAGGGGTGTTAGCCAACTTAGGTTGATGAAAGGGATAGGATCCTGTGACTTGTTTATCCTGATGAGGTGGTAATCATCGAAAGGACATATAGTTAAGTAAGGAGCCAGGTAGGAAAATGATACTGTATTTAATTTTAATCTGGGAGCGGTGACAAATGTTTAATTTTTTTTTTTTTGACATAGTGAATTCCTATACAGATTTTGGGTAAAACTTCAAAGAAAATGCGGCTTTAACTTCTTTTTGGGTGCTTTGTTGTTGTTCGTTGTCCATAGGATTCTGAAATGATTGATCATCTCCAGTTTTAAGTTTACTTCTTGTCTATGCTTCAGAAGAGATGTGCCTTTCAAAACCATCCGATAAGTTTGCATATCTGGTGCTCTATATGGTAAGCCTATCCTCTCTTGAGTGATTCTGTGTAAGAGAATTAGATGTGCTTTTGCATATTTCTCCAGGCGCTGTTCATCATGTCTTTTCTGCTTGACTCCATCAAATCTTCCATTTAAATTTAAATATATAAACTGAATGAAGACTCTGAAGTGTTTAACTGCTTTCAAAGCTCAATAAATAAACCAAATACTTGATTGCAGAATTCCGTGAAGGCAGTCATTATCATTTTCGCTATATCCATTCGGAGGTATTATTCTGAAAATGATTCTCTTCTTTCACTGTATTGTTACACCCTAAAGAGGAGAGCAAAACAATTATCTTTCCCGATATGGCAAATAATTTCTCAAAAAAAAAAGAAAAAGGTATGAAATAAAATCTTGCTCTGATTTCCATATAGGTCGTGATATATCTGGATCTCTATTTAAACTATATTTGATCTATGTTATTTCTCGGATCAGTAAGATTCGCTATAATTAATTAGTCTTATGGAAGACATTTACATGCAGATGCCCGTATTTGATGGATACATAAACTGCAGAGTGCTGAGGTCTTCAAGACTTCAACATACCACTCTAATCGCTAAGGTCAACTTAAACTGATGTGGGAATGCACGCGCATGATAATTATAAATCCCCTGTTAAAAAGTTTATAATCTTGAGATTTTAAGCCGAGGCGATCTAAATCCTACTAATGCTTGAAATCTTATGAAAAAGGCT
>Ga0307511_10002713_pt1 | contig 18432 bp, 10 predicted proteins | sample 13_EM_MG_FD_200266 | JGI IMG/M metagenome (GOLD analysis project Ga0307511, IMG submission 200266) | Populus trichocarpa ectomycorrhiza microbial communities from riparian zone in the Pacific Northwest, United States - 13_EM | ecosystem: Host-associated > Plants > Roots > Unclassified | place... | reverse complement strand
GAGGTTTATAGGACTTGAACTAGTAACCTCTAAAAAATAAATATAAAATCTGACCAGTTAAACTATAACCCTTAAATCGAATTATCTGCGTATTTACAATTATATATAGGTGCTAAACTGCTAATATTCCAGACCAAACGAAAATCGAAATAGAATCTTAGCTTTTTGTACACGCCCATTGAAGCTGAAAGCAGCTTATGAGTACTTGTCTGAATTTTACAGAGACTTTATAATATATATATATATTGAAATCATTTTCTAATTAAAACCCTGCTCAGAATGCAAATACACGAAGACAATACAAAATGTACAAGAAAGAACTAATTTATGACCGGGAAGTGGTCAGAGGTATTTTAATTTTCATTATAGCACAGATGACATATAAAAACCTCTGACCACCCAGTTGAGAAGCAAAATATACTCGCATCACAACTAAAATTCGAGGGGCGTTTAAAATAAGAAGAATGAAGTTTGAACAAGCCAATCCATTGAAATCGCCTCCCTTTGAAGTTTTAAATTCGAAGTCCATTTTTTAAGGGAGCCCTTTCTTTCAGACCCCTATTATAGCTTGCAGGCTCAACTAACGCCCTTCAGCTCGAGGGTCAGCAGAATTAGGTGAACAAAACACTAGAAAAAGCTTAGACTGATAAGATCTTCTTTCACATCATGGTTTCATACGTACTTTCATATAGATTGAATGTCAAATACCAAAAAAAAAAGAAGAAAAAAGAAGCTCAGCCTCTTGCCCGCCATGTAAGGAATTAAAAAGCTCTGATTTTACAGCTGTAAGCAATAAAAGAAGGTGTACCTTGTGACTTGTATGTGTAGATGATTAACAGGAGGGCTGCCTGATTGGCAGAGGAAGGGATCTATTTTCCAAGTAATTGTTGACCGCAAACTATATTTAGTCGCTTTTTTTAAAAATTTATTTTAAACAATATTTCACTCAACAATAGCTTCGTTTACTTAACAGCTGCTTCCTTTAATTATGAAAATAAGAAATGAACCAAGTGGTACAGTAAGTCCACGTTTGGTATTTCGTTTCAAGTTCGATACAATTTAATTTTTTTATTTAAAATTAATTTTTTTTATATTTTCAAATTATTTTAATGTGTTAATATCAAAAATAATTTTTTAAAAATAAAATTTTAAATTATTTTAATATATTAATAAAAATATATTTTTAAAAACAACTAATATAACCTCCTAGCATCTCTAACTAAAAAGCTACTGTCGTTTTCTTTAGGTAAGTCCCCTGTCATGGTTGTTGTCCTCGGTGAGGTGTTCCCTTTCCTAGTCTACCAGTAAATAGTTATTGGTCATTGTTATTAATTATCATTGCAGTGAATAGAAGCTTCCACTACTCTGCTAATTATCCCTTCAATTACTAGGGAGAAACTTCCTACTTTAAAGCTTGGCTGAAGTTTATTTGAAGTATTGTTCAGGCAATAACTAAATTGGATTTTACTTCGATAATAGTTGTATATTTTGAACCGTTCAATTATTCCCACACGCGTTCCTCCGTGTTAGTTAAGGCTCTTAAATGGGTTTAATTATTTTGAACCGTTCAATTTATTTGGGTTTAATCCGTGTTATAGGTGCCCATATGTTAAATAAGTTTATTTTTTAAGTTGACTTTTTAATTTATTCTTGCATTTTTAATTAAACCAATTTTATCTATATAGAATGATGAAGTTTTTAATATATATTTTTTATTAACTTTTTTTCATCAGAATTAACTAAATAAATCATGCAAACAACTTGAGATTATATTAAATATGATCCTGGATTCTATGAACATGTCAACGTAATACAAAGCAAGTAGCAAAGTAGCACATGGAAGAAAAGTTTTTTTAAAAAAACTCACCACACCTCTCCCACTTCTCCCCCTTTTCCATGCTCTTTCTCTTGGATTGACCCCTACATCTTTCTACATAAAAATTTGAGGAAATTTTTGACTGATAATTCATGATTATTAGAAGCTGGATAATTAAACGACTTATAATTTATGACAATCCAGTTTTTAAATAATTATTCAAAACCCGAGAAGATCAAATCTTCAGGTAATAAGTCTTTGAACAACTCTAAATCTGTTTAACAAGATTATAAGAACTTCCGAATAATTTTATTTTATTATTTTCGTTGCGTTTATGATATTTGAAAACTCAACAAATTTTTTGTTCAACATAATTATTTTTAATAACTGATATTTTTATCAAGCACCTCATTCTAAGAAGACAAAGGAAAAACTTAGGTTAACTGAAATTGTTAATTTTGAGTCATTTCTCAAAGAGTTAACACCATTTTCATGAACTTTTTAATTTCTCTATTTGAGTGTCCCTGCTTATAAAAATTAGTATCAATCAGATTATCTTTTTTCTAAAAAAAAGATTTTTAATAAAAGTATAAACACTCAAGTAAAAAACATAAAAATATAGACACTTAGATGTAAAAACACCTAGTTAGAAACAAACTAAAAACTTATACATACATAGCATAACTATGTATCAATCTAACAACCATGCTAATATAAAATAAATTGAATTTAATGAAAATATTAAATTAGAAAAAAAATGAAAATTCATGCATATAAAACGTAAAAATAAAAATAGAGACACTGAAATAAAAAAATTAAAAACCATGAACTAGAAATATTATTAAGTCTTTCTCAAATAAATAAATAAGGAATTACGGAGACATTTCGAGCTCATTTCATTGTGGTATACCCTTTTACCCGGGCTATGTAGTCATATTGTGATGAGCGAAGATAAGAAATCAAGCTATTAATTCCCATAAAAAATAAAAAAATAAAAAATAAAAAATAAAAAGTGATATTTATACACATTTTTTTCCATAGAAATTATTCACCATCGTAGTTGTAGCCTTGTCGGAAATCAAGGTCTGCCCCCCTTTTGATGCCTGCTGTAGTCAACCATAACCGGCCTACTAGTTATAACCACAACACACGTCGATACAAGTTTTTACATAGTGAGATAATTTTTATTAAAAGTCATTGTTTTTTAGAAAGAACAAAAAAAAAAAAAAAACACAATTGGTATTTAAAAAAAAATTTTCTTACATAGTGAGATTGACTCTCCTTAGACTATGGAGAACATTATCTATCATAGTAAGATAAATTTAGACTATTGATTTCATTTACCAAATTAACGATTTTTTTAAATTGGTAATTAGTTTTTTCTATGATGAAATTCTAACCATTGATTTCAAATTTACATGATATGATAAATGATGTTGTTCCTGACTCGAGAGTAATCCAGTCCTAAACACTCATAGAGCACGTAATTAAAGGCCTGGACTAAACAGGTGTTTAATATTACAGTCCAAATGTTTTTATATAAAATTGTTAATTTTTTAATTAAAAATATATTAAAGTATCTTTTTAAATACTTTTCATTTATATTAAAATAATCTAAAAACTATTTTACAAGACATTTTCAGACAAACTTAGACCGCACTATCGAACTGGTCATAAAGCTCCTCGAAATCTCAAATCAAAAGATGCAGCTTGTATATATATTAGCAAAATAATCAGCCATTTTCTTCTCTACCCACCCAGTACTGTATATAAATGAGTACGGTATATTTTTGGCAAAATTGAAAAACAAATCTAATAAAATGCAGATAATAATAAAGCTACAATCATATATACCGGTATGCTGCATATGCGAAGGAAGAACGGAAGTCCTTCTCTTACGCAAATTCTCCTCCAAGCAACAAACCCCCCACCCCGGCCCTCTCTTTCTGTCAGAAACATTACCATAGTTGCCAACAATCAGTTTTGCATATATTCATAGCCCTCAAAGATCACTACTGCCTGCTCTCTCCTTCTGATCTCTTCTTTCAAGGAACAAAGAGATCAAAAACATGTCTAGAATATTAACGATCACAACTCTTATTTCCCTTCTCACAATCACAGTCCTTACAGCCCCAGCTACTTCCTCTACAGACTCTTTTGTCTTCGGTGGTTGTTCACAGCTAAAATACACACCAGGTTCTCCTTACGAGTCCAACGTTAACTTGCTACTCACATCCCTTGTCAGCTCAGCCGCGTTCACCACCTACAACAACTTCACCATCAAGTCCCCCACACCACAGGACACTCTTTACGGTCTCTTCCAATGCCGAGGAGACCTCTCCAATGGTGACTGTGCTAGCTGTGTAGCTCGTGCAGTGAGTCAGCTCGGCACTCTTTGCCTTGACTCGAGTGGTGGCGCCTTGCAGCTTGAAGGGTGTTTTGTAAAATATGATAACACGACGTTTCTTGGAGTGGAAGACAAGACGGAGGTGTTGCATAAATGTGGGCCGTTGATCGGCTATGATTCTGATGAATTGAACAGGCGTGATGCGGTGTTGGGTTACTTGGGGACTAGTGATGGGTCCTACAGGCCTTTCAGAGTTGGTGGGTCCGGGGATGTTTCTTCTGTGGCGCAGTGTGTCCAAGATTTGAGTGCGAGCGAGTGTCAGGATTGTTTGTCCGAGGCGATCGGACGGCTGAAAACAGTCTGCGGGCCCGCTGTTTGGGGGGACTTGTACTTGGCCAAGTGTTTTGTGCGGTTTTCCAAAGCTGGGGCCTCCTCCAACGGCGGAAATGGACATGGTAAGCTGTTGCGCCACCCGGCAGGGTGGTGGTTTAAGGTTTCTTGTTTCTGGCTGAATAATTTTTGGTTTAAATTAATGAGTAATTTGTGAAAATCCCTATCTTGAATAATCTTGAAATTTACCTAATGGCAAATCTAGCCCGTGACAATTGATGCTGTAGTTTTACATGGTTATTTGGGTAAACTTCAAATTGTTCAAGATGGGTTTTTTTTTAAAGTAATTTTCTATATTTCCTTTCTTTTTTGTATTTATTTTGTTTTGGTTGTTACCCTTGTGCGTGTGTGTTAGAGAGCGGGAAGTTGGAAATGTTTCTCTCTTTTATCTGGTTAATGAGTGTTTGATGTGCTAATTTATTTTGATGAAACTGCCCCGCTGGTGTGATCCGATTTCTTGACGCATATTCAAGGTGAATGTGGCAGTGTTTAAGGAGATTCTGGAGCAAAGTTTATTGAATTTTGATTCAATACTCTTTTCTTGCAGAGTGATATATACAGTACTAGCTGTTTCGATCATGGGTCGGACATCAATTCCATAATTATATATCAAAATTACTGTTCTAGATTTGATGAATTTGGAGAACAAAACCCAAAAGGGAAGTATCACATAATCCTGCTGTATATTTCCATTGTCAAAGTAGTTGCACACACGCACATAAGGAAAAGCCCTCTAAAGTTCTTAATCACCACGCCATGATAAAATTAAAGCCCCACTTTTGAATTAATGCCTCACTAGGAACCAACAAAGGATCCAACGCAAATGAAATTATTATGGTCTTTGTTCACAGTCTTTGGTCCCCAGTGTCTGAGTTTCTATAAAGGTAGAACAGAGCATATGGAGGAGTTTTAATCAAATAATGTAGAAACTATTACCTCTAAAATTTCCAAAATGAACTGGGCATGTTCTTTACAGTAGCATAATCAATCTTTGTTGATAAATAAGTTGAAGCAATCAGTAAATTCTCTCTTCTCATGCAGAATGTTGGCCAGAAATTATTCACATGTAATTGGGTTCTCTTTACTGAGATGATCAGTGGCAGCTTAAATTTGTCATTGGCAGTAAGATACAGCAATTAACATAGGATTGCTAAGATAAGATGATGTCTAATTGCTTGGTTTGTGTTTTCTTTCTGCTGTAGATAACAGCGGAAATGATGAAGTTGAGAAGACACTTGCAATTTTGATAGGACTTATTGCTGCGGTTGCATTACTCATCGTATTCCTTTCTTTCTTTAGGAAAGTTTGTGAAAGAGAAAGAGGTAAGCTACTAATTGGTCATCTTTCTTTGCATCTTTACAGTTCTCTTTATTTTATTCTCCAAACATTGTCAAATCTTTTCATTTTTTTTTTGTTTTTTTTTAGGTTTAGTAGTTGTCAATACTCAATACTCTTACTTATATACGTGTCATCTTTCCATACGCAGGTTGTAAATAATATAATTTATGCAGAAAAAGATATTCAGGAAATGGGTTCCCTCTGGTCATTTCCTCTGCATTATGTGGCCCGATTGCTTCCCTTTGTTGTTGTGGTCTCTCCCTCCCTCCCTCTCTCTCTCTCTCCCTCCCTCCCTCCAGTTGAAGTTTCCTTCAAATTTCTCCTAAAGAAGCCTGGAAGGGTAAATAGAAAGATGTTCATGGAAACAGGTACCCTTGAAACAAGTAAAAAAGAAGAAAAAAAAAGGGTTTGTAATAAGGTGAAAAGGCCTAAAGACTCCGCACTCTCCTCTCTAGTCTTATAACATCAATGGTGGTAGTTCTCTCTCTCATTGTTTTGTATAAATAGAGATTGTGAAAGTGCTCTTTGCAACGCTGTAGTTAGTGCCTGAGATATTAGAGCTTTATACTTTGTTTTAATTGCAAGTGTTGTATTCACAAAACTTGTTAAATTTTATTTCAAGTCAATGTTTACTTTCCTTTCCTCGTATCTCCAACAAATTCTATATTTAGAAAACCTAAATCAAAGTCTGGTTAGAGTAAAGTTTTACTTTAAACTATTTTTTTAACTAAATTGACAATTTGTTTTTAACCATAGCTTTAATAGACCAACTGATATACTAATGACTTGAGTTTTGGATTAGGTCAACTCTGATAACCATGATAAATCATGCTTGTTTGCTAAAATTCTCTTTATTTCCTATCATGTTTACAAAGCAAACAGTTCCCTTTCCCTTTCCTTATATATATATATATACACACTTGTGTTTTTATCTGCTAGTTGAAAAGTTTGCAGTTGCCGTCAAGTTGAGAGATGAGGCAACTGAAGCTTGTCTAGAGCCCAATAATACTATCTTGAACATTTAGAATATCGTGATGATTATCATCATAATGATTAGGACAGTATTCTTAGCATTTTCTTATAAAACTATGCTTATCAAAGTACTAACGGAGGTCTAATCAGTAAATTAAAAGGAACAATTCAAATGAATTAAGCGATCAATAACAGGGCTAGTGGGTGATGTTCATGAATAGTTTAGAGTCCTGTCTCCCTCTCTCTCCTCCATTATCCATGGCTTTAAATTTGGAGTTTTTGTAAGGTGGGGCTGTCCCCAATCTAGTCCTTGGCACCATACTTTAGTCCTCTGTAGCAAGCATGGATACAAATACAAATTAAGATTCTTTTTCTCACCCTCCAATTACAATCCATGCATCTTTTTTTTTTGAAAGCCATGGTGATCTTGATGACCTTTAAATAAGGGAAACATGAACCAAGCAACTAAAGTGACGAGAGGGATGACAATATTGGGTGTCAGATCAGGAAACTGCGTATCATAAATCTCAAATAATAAGACCACTCTGTGAAGGTCCCAGCAATTGGTCCCCAAAAACTTTCTTTATCAAACAATCATGTGAATCTGTTCTCTCGGAAGACACTTGTTCCGTTTTGGAAATGGTGCTAATACATCTTTTGTGATTGCTCCAATTAGAAGTAGTCTTTTGGTTTTTTGGATTATGTATACCAAAGAAGCTTGCTGTTCATCAAATTCAAAATGCTATGCTCCATGTTACCAAAAAAAGGTGTTGTTTTAAACTAGGATAATTAGCCAAATGTTCCCCACCTAACTCCGCAATTTGCAAGCCATCCACGGCTAATTACTCTAGCCCCATTTTCGACTTCTGCGGTCAACATGCGGAGCCTATAATATAATTGGGTTTATGCAGTGATGCACTAATAATTGCTTATGATCCGCAAACCCTATTAATTGTTGGCCTTTGACGAAGCTTTTTTTTAATGAGGTTTAATCAAGTAACAAACAAAGCTGTAGGTGGATAACTATGACCCTTGTACGTCAAAATAGTAACAAGAACCTTGTATTTCTATCCTAGAGTGGAAGAGATTAGAAAGAGGAAAGATGGGAACGAAGCTTCCGTTGATTGATTTGAAAAGCATGCCACGCCATTAGTTATTTAAATATTTTTTTCTATAATATTTTTATTTTATATTTTAAATATACTTATTTAAAAATTAAAAATTCACCATCTCCATGTAAAAATATTTTCTCCAGATACTTTTCACATCTTATCCTACCAAATACCAAGTATATATTAAAAACTACATTAGCTAATAAAAATAAAAATTATTAAAAACAATTGATTAACTAATTATTTAACTCAAAAATCCTATTTGTAGATTACTTGAATGATATCATCAGTACCAAGCTTCCATTTATTAGTTTGAAAATCAGCATGGCACACAAATAGTTACAATCAAGATCATGAAAAAGATGGGAGGGAAGGACAACGGAGTATTAGAGCCTGTTTGGGGACGCGGTTTAAACCGCGTTCTTTTAAAATTTAATTTTTTAGTTTAAATTTTTTTTTTATGCTTTCAAATTATTTTAATATGTTGATGTTAAAAATAAATTTTAAAAAATAAATATAATATATTTTTAAATAAAAAATACTTTAAACCACAACCGTTACAGTATTTTACTGTATTCTTAAAAATACACTACCAAGGAAAGTTCGGTAACAACGTGGTTGAGGAGCAAAAAACAATTAGTTGATATAGATTGGGCGTTGGCAAGGCTGTTAGTGATTTTATTTTGTATTATTCCATGATGAACGATACAGCTCAACTAATTGCATCGAGAGAGGGTGGTTTATGAAAACAAGCGGCTGTTGAATAGGCGCGTAGAAAGGTAATTTAACATCCTTTCTTCACACAATTCAATTTTGAAACAAGAGTGTTTATGGTTCATTGCAAGCCCAATGGGCCATGAGCTTCTGATTCAAAGTTCAAAAGTAGTTAAGGCCACTTGAGTTGTCTTGTTACATTCCCAGCCCATTTTTATTAGGAAGGGGCTCGTTCATCAGCAGATGGCCTTATCCGAGTCCCCAATCAATAACCAAAAACAGAAAAGAAAAGGTAACCTCGTATTAGTCCCCAATCAATAACCATTTTCTCAATCGGATCCTTATACTGAACAAATATTACCAACATCCTCTCATTATCGTCCCTATTCGGAAATATATACACAAATTTAGGGAACATGTTTGTTTATGTAAGGATGAAACTAGGTGTTAATAGATTTATCAGGGACCTTATTGGTGCAAGAGTATTTTTTAAACTTAACTGACATATTACTTTTTCTTTGGGGACTAACTTGAGTTTACCTAAGAAGTCGGTGAAGCAAATGCCAGATGTCCGAAATAAGCACACGTGTCACTTATACCTCCTCCCATCATATCACAATCGTCACCTCCCCTCTATTTAAGAAAAACCAGCCCTTTTTTGTCTGACCACGTTCGATTTCTCCTTGATCCCGAAGAAAAGCACAAACCCAAAATTCCCAGTCAGCTTTAGATCTATTAGGATCTCGAAGCAGCAATGGCACTTGAATGGGTGGTACTAGGCTACGCCGCAGGAGCAGAGGCAATCATGGTCCTTCTCTTGACAATCCCTGGTCTTGACGGGCTGCGCAAGGGACTGAGCGCGGTGACACGTAATCTGCTGAAGCCGTTTATGTCGGTGGTGCCGTTTTGCCTGTTTCTGCTGATGGACATATACTGGAAGTACGAGACGAGGCCGAGCTGCGAGGGCGAGTCCTGTACTCCAACCGAGCACCTCCGACACCAGAAATCAATCATGAAGAGCCAGAGGAATGCCTTGTTGATCGGTGTTGCACTCGTTTTCTACTGGCTGCTTTACTCGGTTACTCATCTTGTTGTGAAGATCGAGCAGTTGAATCAGCGCGTCGAGAGGCTGAAGAACAAGGAGTAATTGATGATGATGGATTGATGAGTGAGATAAGTGGGTTTTGTGTTCTGTTCTCATGAATTACTACGGTTAAATGAGACTTTAATTTCGTTTGCGGATTCAGTTTTTTACTTGTTCAGGTAGTAACTCTGTTTGATTTCGGATGTGGTAGTAACTCTGTTTGATTTTGGATGTGAAGATCTGATCAATATGCAGCTTTTCTTTAATCATTTTAGGATAGCGTTTTTTTTTTCCTGCATGTCGAATTCATTTCCAATTTTGATTAGAATGTGGACTGCGAGTCGTGGAAGTGTAAATTGATGAACATGTGGATCTTTATTAGGCATTTTGCACTGATCAATGCGGATGGATGAATCTGTAGTATATTAGGGTAGGAGAAGAGAGTAGGGATGGATTTCCAAATTTAGTTATGCAATTGCCATGTCAACACTCTGATTGATTGTGAACTTAATGGAAGCTGTTACTAGTTATGACCAGTAACTATATTAGTCTCTTTTAATCCTGTCCTGGACAACCACCACAATATACAAATAATGGTCAGCTAGGAAAATGATGATAAGATCCAAGGCCTTTTATTTGGTCTCCTCTGAATTCTCAACTTTTCAAATTACACTCGCATAAACCCCTTTCCTTCTCAACGTTGATGGAGAGAGTTGTCACTGGCGCTGAGGCAACTCTTACTTCATCATACACTCCATGGAATTCTTATTAGCTTCGTCATCATTGCAACTCGTATTGGCTTGATGTTTCATCAGTTGCATTGGTGACAAGCAATGAGAATTCTTGGTGGCGGGCAGTGGCTGTGGGTTGGAGTGAGTGAGGAGTGAATTGGTACCAGGTTGTAAAGAGGCGGTGGTGGCTTGCTTTGCGTCGGAAATCTGTACCAGGTTATAAAGAGGTGGTGGTGGTTTGCTTTGCATAGAGGAGTAGATTTTTAGTTAGTTTCGTCTGTGATCCGTGGGTGTTGGAGTTGTTTGGCAATGAGGTAATTTATTGTTAGCATCCTGTTGAGTGACGGGTTTGTTGATGTTGATCTTCTTAATATCGTGTTCGCATTCTCTATCTTATGTTGAAATTCACCTATTCAAGGCCAAAACAGCCCTCCACTTGCAGCACTATCATCTCATACCGAGTAATGTTCAAGCATCACCAGGTGAACTTGCATTACCCACCACACCACCTCTTTACCCATTTAGTCAATTTGGTATCCTGTCTGCCCAGATCTCACTTCGTTGAGTGTTTAATTTCGACTATTGAGTGTAGAGCCTCAGGTGAAGGGTATAGTGTGGTGAAAACGAAGCTGCTCTGAAACTATGCATTTAGGAATACGAGGAGGTGCCAGCCATTGCTTTAGTAGAACTGGCCGGGAACTAGGATTTCTCGAACTTATCTACAATTCCTCATTTCCCCTTTTTTGGGCTGCAGAAGAACATCTTGTTTTCCTCTCTCGCCCCCTAGTTAGGGAGGGCTGGTTTGGGGGAGGGAGGCGTTCGGTCATGACTTGCACTCTCTCTTTTTGTGTGAGGTTAGGGCGATGCGCCACACTTGATTTGCATGATCCATACTTTTTATTCCTGCCACTCCTTGCGGATCTTGACCTCATTTTCACATTTACTGTTGAGTAGTGAAACACCTTTCTATCCTTTGTGTGTGAATCTTGTTCAAGAAAGGCAGTCATATGGTACCCAAAAATATAATCATAGATGTATAGCAAAGGTAAGTTGCCTCCGCGCGTATTTGATTCTTCACTTTTAGAAATCAAATGCAGACAGATTTACCACCATTCTTGTGAAGTGGGTAATTTCTTTGTCGCTGTTCTCTGCTGTAAAATGTTTCTCTCACTCGCTCACGCACACATGAAAGCTTTATTATTTGAAGGTTTGCTTGGGTGTAATTGTTCTAGATGATAGACATATATAGTTCCTTTCTACACCAAGCTCGGTTTATGCTCGTTGATCCATGGATCATGGCTACGATGCTTTATTATATTCCTAAATCCAATTTAAGCACGGTCGGTGATGGGCTTGATTAATGGAATTCCTGACCATAACCTGCAACTCCATGGTTGAATTATCACTAGGATGGGCTATAGCCCGTGTCAAAAAAAATTTAAAATTGTACAGTGCCCTTTCTTCCTTAAAAACTTTAACTAATTTACCATATAAAACAAATTTAACCAAAATAAACCACCATACAAAAACTTTAACTAATTTACAATTATGTCATTTGTCTTTTATCATAATAATAATAAAAAAACACTTTCTCCACAAAATCAACCTCTCTTTTTTTCTTTAAAATCTCTATCTTCCTGGGCTAAGAAAATCAGAATAAAAAATTGTATCCCCTCTCATACTAGATCATGTCATGTTTTCCTATATACTTAGCTCATAAAATTTGATAAAAGCAACACATTTGTTTTACTATCCAGCATACAAATTCAACCCAATCAAGAAATTATAGTACTGGTAAAGAGAGATTTTCTCGAGTTTGAGGGGGGCATTATAAGTTGAATATTCTCTTCTTGATTTTCTCGTTATCATTGCGTTTGGAGAAGAAAATACTTGTAGGAAAATTTCAAGAAAATAAATATAGCTTTTTTCTTGGTTAATTGGATTCAAACTTAAAAAAAATTCTAGTTTTAGTTTAACTATAAAACTCTCTCCTTAATTCTTTATTTTGAATTTATATATTGTTTTTATCTTTGAAATGAAAATCTTGACATCTTAAATGCAATATATCTTGTTTCAACTATTAAAATATTACTTTAGACTTTGAAAGATATTTGATTTGATCTTTTTCTTGCACATGTGCAATCTGTTTGCACACAATATAAGATTGACATATCATGTATGAATATTTCATCTAAAAAGGCTACAAGTTATTCATGTCAGTAATAATGATCGATGATAGTTTATCAAAACTATCATTGTGCTATATTTAACTCAGTAATAAATTTTCAGTTGGAAGAGTTAAATTCTAGATTCAATGACTTAGCTCTGTTTTAGAACTTAGGAGAACTTTAAATCATTTAAAATAAAGTTGATGCTATTTGAAAGCTTGGTAAGAAATTTTATCTTGGAGTTTTCAATGAACAAGAGATGTATTATTTGAGATCTCAGCTAGAACATTATCAAATTGATGTGATTCAACATGAGAGTTTTCAGAATATCTTTATCATTTTCGAATTATATCGAGGATTAGTTGAAACAAATAAGTTGTGGTACTATCACAGTATCACTTGATTAATAAGTTATTGATTCGTTTTATTTTGACTTTGTTTGTTTCCACTTCCACTATGGAGAGAGCATTTTCAATTATGAAACATGTTAAAATTATACTTCATGATAAAATAGATAAGGTGTTCTTTGTAAATTCTATGATAATTTACATTGAATGAAAGCTTGATGAAGATCTGGATTCGGATTTGATCATAGATAAATTATATTTAACAAAACATTGAAGGGTATAATTTTAATAGTATAGTTTATTTTTATTTTATCTTCGGTATACACTTTATTTTTACATATTTTATGTTTTTTATTTGGATTGAAACTTTATTATTAACTTGGAAAATTTATGTGATAATGATTGTTCTTGAAAAAATAAATTCAGTGTATTTATTTAATACCCCGGGTAGAAAAATTTCTTGGCTCCCTCATTATCCTGTATTTTTTTTTCTTGGATATATAGAAATTGTCTAGCATCTTCAACAGAGCCAGCAAACTTAGGCAATGACAACCAGGAGACTTTTCCAAGAACGCTTCCTGTCCAAATGATATACAGGGCTGCTGAGATACGTATTACAGAAATTTCATGATAGTTGGCATGCATATTGCCATATGCATTAAGCATCTCCTAGCTCAGCATTGTATCTTCTTTTACTTTATGATAAAGAAGGGCTGTGTGTGTGTGTGTGTGTCCCAACAAAGCAAACATCAAATTACACTTCAACAATCTCTAATCTACATTCTGAAATCAAACACCTTCCTTGAAGTAATATGGCCAACCGGAACAGTATCCAAGCCTACCAAATATATATATATATATATTCCTTTTCTTACACAACGCTGCATTAATTAAAAAATAAATAAATTAGGCAATATCCCAACGTGACGTCTATCCTTTTTTTGTGTCACGAATCATTTTTTAATTTATTTTCAAACAAAAGAATTCAAAGAGGATATAAATAAATGTACGCATCCGTTATTGATAAAGGGCGGTGAAATTACGCTGTCTTTTTTGGTGATGCTCTTTCCTTCTCCATGCGTTCAAATAAGCTTCCATCATAGACAGCTCTAATAGTATCCTTGTGAAGCAAACCATCCTTATCCTTGCAAAGAGTGTACAGGATCTTCCATTCTGTGTAGGAAGCAACCCTGCAATAGTTTTCCAGCATTTAATTACCTATACATATTTTTCTGAAAGACGTGATATAGTTTTCTAATTACTTCTGGATACTAAGAAATTGAAATGATCAGAAACCAACCATCCTTTGAAGTCCTTGGGTTCTCTGTTAGCCTTGAGCATTCCCATCAGCTCGTCTGATGTCAAGGAATTTGGATGTGAACGTGCATGTTTGCTGAAGATTTCTTCAAATTTTGCAGGAACAAACCTATAATTCTCTTATAAGAATTAATATATGAAATCAAAATAGAAGAGCCAACACTAAATATGTTAATTAAGCCATTAATAGAGATGCCCTAATTGTGGTACTGAACCAGACGTCGTATATGTTAGCTTTTGATTTGGTAGATAGATATTGTTAACTGGAAAATATAGAGGACATAAAACAGCATCTAGCTCCTAAAAAAAAGAAGAGAGAACGAAAAAGGAGAAAAAAAAAAGAACTAATTAATGGATAAATTAGAGAATACATAAATGTGACTACAGGAATATAATATGTACCTTCCTTCACTGTCATAGACACCAGAATCACTCCCATGCTTGGCTCGCTGGATGTTCTTAACCTCAATAGGGAACAAAAGAGAAGGAAACTTCCCCTGTAACACATGAAAATTTGACTAATCTATAAATAATTTCGCAGACCATAAGTGAAGTGGTTGTTAAATAAATGGCACTGGTATTTGTAGACTGTCTAAGTTTTATATATCTTGCACTTCTTCCAAAAGAAAAGAAAAGAAAAGAAAAGGAGTTCCTTCAATGGTAGGATTAAGGGTAGGTAACCTGTTGTTTATAAGCAATGACCTAAACATATTTGAGAGAAAAGGAAGAAAAGAAGGGGAACCTTTGCTTGCGATCCAACAATAGTACTGTATTTTTGCCAAACTCCATTTGTGTACTTGTTTTTTAGCTTCCAATTTTTCTCATCTATCTATAGCTAGCTAGGTCCCACCCCGTTGTTTGCCCACTCCATGCAAAGACTACTTAAAATATAAATAAGGTGCACTTTTAGCCAAATTATACATCCTACGGCGCCAAATGAAACCTAGAAACTTTATTTTATTTATTTTCCTATATGCTATTTTATTTTGTTTCTTTCATACAGCACGTGAATAGAATGAAATACCGGAAAAAAAAAAAAAGCACTATTGAATCCCATTATCATGGAACTCATCCATCATTAAACACTACTTTAACTAATTTTTCTGTAAGAAAAAAAGAAGAAGCATGTATCATAAACCAACAGGTGAGTGAGTCTTCCCAAAAGAAATGGCGGAACAAAGGCTGTCTTGTACAGGGAAAAAAAAAGATACTAATAAGAATACCCGATAAATAATAGCCAAAATGATATACAAATCTTTTAAAAATAAAAAATAAAAATCACAGATTCCCATGCATCCAGAACAAGATGTAGGGTGAGGTGCGTGGGACAATCATCCTCCTCGGAGGGAACAAAGACACGTGTAGCCATGCCATTATTCATGCGGAGACGAACAACTAGTGGATGATGACTTAAGTGGTCATTCTAAGAACATGTATATACAACAACACCACCTCCATTAAACTTTTACAGTAACGTTACTTCAATCCTTTTCGTAGAATTGAAGACATTGGCTTGGTGTCGGACCAAATTATATTAAAAAAATCCGATCCCATAGAATGTCAGGGCATCGAGTCACAACAAATAAGAATGGACTGATGTCAGTCTGGGTCCATCGCCAAGTTTTTAAAATCTTGTTTTCAAGCAAGGCATGGGATTATTTACCACTTTTACAAGCTTCTCGTTTTGTATGCACAGATTTTTATATTCTACGATCTTCGAACACAAGAGCTATACAGGTGAATTAATAGACCGGGTGCTTCTTCAGTCAACTTCCTAGCCAAGCACCTGTACTTGTCTTTTAGTCTTGTATATATATCGGTGTCAATTGTGGACGGACTCCTATGGTAATCATATATATTATTTATTACTTACTCACCCCTTCAATTTCTTAAACAATTATTTTTTTTCCTCGTTAATTAGAGTCGAATTAGATAGATAGAGAGAGAGAGAGAGAGATACAGGTCGAGTTTTCTGGCTGAGAGCGATATTGATCAGAAAGGCACTGGCAGTGGATAACAAGATACCACACCCAATTGAACGAAAACCTGTTAGTTAACAAATTCAGATTTAGATTAACCCATTAATTAAAATTTCCTTTTCTTTACACAAAAACAAGAATGAGAAATACAATAAACATAAAAAAAGGAAAACATAAGAACACACCTTGAAACGTCTCCCAGGGATAAACAATGCCATCTTGATTCCTATCAAAGAAGAAGACATGCTTCTGCAGTACGTTATGATCATTTGGTACAAATTTCCCTGCGTGAGAAAACAATCTCCAACTTTAGCCATAAAACAAATAGCTGCAGGGGATTCTTGGGGGCGACAACAAGGGGTAACACGGCACAAGAAAGAAGGAAAGTTAAATCCATACCATTTTGTTGCTTATCGGTTGATGATAAGGTGGAGGAATTCATGTCTATAGTAGCAAGATGGAACTGTGAAAGCAATTAGAGAGATGGGGATGAGAGGTAGTGTTTAATGGGGTGGAAAGGATATATACTGCGGGTGCTAGAGAAGAGAACCAAAGGCTTTGTTCTGTTCTACTTTAATGGATGCTTGTTGCTGTTTGAGTGCCAGCTATTAATAGGGAAGGGGTCTGTTGGCACAAATGAAAATGGCTGCAATTTATTCTCCGTAGCCCACGCGCTCTATTGCAGCGGTGATGCATTATCTTCTTTCTAATCATTTAATTTTTATTTTCTTTCGTAACGCAACAACGGACAGTGTGAATAAGGAGCGTTCTTTTTAGTAACGCAACAATTGTGTTTTAAAACTATAAAAATTGACAATATATAAGCACGAATTTAACCTAATATTAAAATATTTAAAGCTAAACATCCGTTAATTGATCTTCGTATCCTTTCTTCCCCATCTTCCTTTTTTCTCGAGAGAAGAAAGTTCGGTATGTGCAGAACTCTTTATAGCTCGTATTATCATTTAGCCCCTGGCAAAAAAGAGGATCAATTTAACCTAACTGCTGTGTAAAAAGAACAGCGGTTAAAATAAATGTTCAAAGAAAAAAAAACAATTATTTCAATCACTATCTTACTATATAAATATCTTTTCTTTGACGGGAGTTGCATTTTTGTCCTCCTTAATTTAAAACCCTTCCTTTCGCTGTGACTTGTAAGAGATATACTCGCAACCTTGAGCTTATTAAAGGAAAATAATAATAATGATAAAAACAAGGAAGAAGGAGAAGAAACAACGTAAATAAATAAAACGTAACTTGTCGGGAAATAAAACGGTTGCAATGTGAACACATCAAGACAGAAAAGGAAAAGAAGGGCGCGTGCGCGCTTTTTGCCTTTTGCTTTGCAGGAGGAGGACGCAAACACAGGTGACGGTGCATCATTCTCTCCGATGCCTTCAGGAAATTTTAAAGCACCTTTTTTTTTTATATATATTATATATAATATCTTATCGAAGTAAATATATGTATTTTAAATGATGATTGAGTTTCATAATTGATAAATTTTATTAAATAGTGTTGTTAATTACATATATAAACAATGCTGTATCTTTGATTTTCTCTTGAAAAAATTAAAGGCTCGTTAACTTCTGCTTTAGAAAGTCCTTTTATCTAAAAAAATAAAATTTTATTTTTTAAATATTTTTCAATAGTTTCAATATAATAAAAATAAAAAATAAAAATATATTTTAAAAAAAAACATCTGTCATCATTTTACCAAAAACATACTAATATCTTCCCCACAAGAAAAGCATGGTTTTACTGAACTGAACATGCTTTCCTAATACAGAAACATGCGCTGTCTTAGCATTGAAAATCAGAGGCTATTTGGCGACTAGCGACGTGTTTCAGATTACCATCATTTTCAAAAGTGTCATCATATTCCCACGAAAAACATTTATTAACAAATACTAGCTTTCTCTACATTTTTTTTTCGTTTTGTTACTTTTTGTTTTGTTTTTTTTTTTTTTTTATTGTTTTTCGTTTTTTCATTTTTTTTTTGTTTTTTTTGTGTTCTGTCTTTCTTTTCTTTTTTTCCTTTTTTTTTCTTTCCCCACATTTTTTTTCTTTTTTTCCCTTTTGTTTTCTTTGTTCATTTTATTTTTTAAATATTAAAC
>Ga0307511_10002712_pt1 | contig 18432 bp, 12 predicted proteins | sample 13_EM_MG_FD_200266 | JGI IMG/M metagenome (GOLD analysis project Ga0307511, IMG submission 200266) | Populus trichocarpa ectomycorrhiza microbial communities from riparian zone in the Pacific Northwest, United States - 13_EM | ecosystem: Host-associated > Plants > Roots > Unclassified | place... | reverse complement strand
TGTTTGCAATCATCTAACATGTCTAATTTTTTATTTTGTAGAATTTGGTGGAAAGTTACTTTTAGTAACGGATGATAATTAGTTCAAAAGTTACTTTGATTTGTAAAATACTACTTTTTATTCTTACATATTCTAATTTATTTTATCATGTTATAATTTTAGATCTTGATTTTCAGGTTTTGATGTCAATGGTATTACGGAATCAAAGTGCAATGTTTTTGTCATCTTGATGTGCTTTTTGATTGAGATGATGTGCACAATGAAGATTTATATTTTTTGCATGAAGTATTTTATTTTTTATGACAATGTTATTTGTTGTTTTTTTAAGCCCTTTTGAAGGCAATGCTTTGTAATTTTAATTTTAATTTGGTGTGTGTGTTATTTAAACTTTGATGCATGAGGCGTTCAAACTCCAAAACATAAAATATTAGAAAGACTTGCAACATATTAAACATAATATTAGCACTAATAATTTAATATAAATGAATATTTAGTGACAAAAAATATTAAAAATATTATAGAATTTTGTAACAAAATTAGATAATATTTACATTAATTACAAGCCCATCAGAAAACCCATTAAAAAGCCCAAAAAAGCCCAAAAAAGCCCAAAAAAATAATACAGGTTTTCCGGTTTTTCTGTTAAAAAACCGAATCGAAACCGGTCGGTTTGAACCGGTTCCGGTTTGAATTTTTAAGTTTTTCAAAATTTGATTTTGGTTAGTTTTTTAGATAAAAACCGAACTGAACCGAATTTGCTCACCCCTATCAAATAGCTTTAAACGAACCTGATTTTAACAAAAAAAAATATATATAAAAAAACTCTTAAACACCACAAAATTTTAGTATTAAAGGCAACTTAATCATTTCACTATGATTAAGAAATTCAAAGGACAAAATAGCCCCTTCACGTTATTATTTTTTCTTTCAAGAATAATTAATTTTTTTTTATCTTGCTAAAAAAATATAATAAAGTTAATTTATCTAAATTAATTAAATAATGATAAGAATGATAAAATAATCATTATATTAGAAGTGGAGTCTTGGTTTTTTTTTTAATTTAATTTTTAATATTGTGACGACATTTTAGGCAAGAAGCATAGTTAAAAAAACAAAATGTAAAATAAAAAATTTACTCATTAGAAGCAGCAAATAAGTAGTAAAACAGAAGAGCTATAGTAAAAAACAATACACGCACTAGCACCAAGGGTAAAATAAAAATGAGTTACCGAGAGGATGTCTTTATCAAAACTCTCTATTTTCTTTCTCAAATCTTCATTTTAATACGATGCCCTCTTAATAACACACACAGATCACTTTATTTTGTTAATGTCTCTCCCCACCAAACGCTCAGCCACAGCCACCACTAGCACCGCCGGTACTTCCACCTCTAATACTTACCCTCCAATGAAGAAGGCCAAGTGTCAGGCCGCCTCTGCCTGCTCACCTCTCGACTACAACAAAAACGGCCTCCATCACTCCGATGACGTCGTCTTCGATCCTTCCTCCATGTCTCTCGACGACGATCCCAAGCTCGTCGACTACCGCCCTCCTCCCGCCGCCGCTAATTTGTCTCGCAAAAAAGCTACTCTTCCACAGCCCGCTAAGAAGCTCGTCATCAAGCTCGTCAAGGGTAACTACTAACAACTGCTCAATCATGGGTTTTACTTATATATTACAAAATTAATGTGGGTTTTTGGTGTGATTAACATGATGGGTTGTGCAGTGTAGAATTTTTTTTTGGATATTGGGATCTCGTTGCTGCTTAGCTTAACATGTTGGTGTGATTTCATCTTAGGAGTGAACTGAGCTATTGATTTCAGTGTTTTGATTATTATAAATACAAATTTTATGAGAAAAACATATGATAACTTTCAATTTTTGATCTGGGAAATTGATTGCAGTTCTGTTAGACCTCGTAGCTTCTTTTGGGCTTTCGTTTTTCAGAATTTGTTATCTATTCAATTTGCTGCTAAGTATTTACTCCTTGTTTACATGAATTCTTTTTTCTTCATAATAATTCTATGTTCATCAATGTTAGTTTCTATATATACTATCCAAAAGCTTGGAAATAGCTATGATTGTTTTTCGTTCGATTATATGTCTTTCTAACATGTCTTCTATTTCTCATTAACTTAGCACTTCCTGTTAACACTTCTTTTTGAGCCCAAACTCTTCAAGGTCAATTGTAACACCTCGTTATCGTGCATGACGATGGGGCAAGTGCTTTGGTACACCGTGGAATGAATGAATTCTTAGGGAATGATTTGTAAACATTAATACAGTAGATTCTAGTTGATGAATTGGTGTTTCATTCTTCATTAATGAGCTATTTTCTTCTGCTTCCAATTTTGTTATGATTATGAATGAATTGAATCCATTGAATTTAGTAGTAGCAGTGAAATCTAGATTATGAAATTACAGTTCCTTGTAAAAATTTAGCCAGATATGTCACCTTTAACTGATTATTGTGTTTACTGAAGCTAAACCAACTCTGCCCACAAATTTTGAGGAGGATACATGGGCAAAGCTGCAGTCAGCTATTAAGGCTATATTCTTGAAACAACCAGCTCTTTGTGACTTAGAGAAGCTTTATCAGGTATGACTGCTACAATTTATTTCTCATTGTTTCATCCTATCCTTGTTTCAACTCAACTTAGTAATTTTTCTACTCTGATGTGTTTTTGGTTGATTTTGGGATGAACCATGGCGTTGTCATTAGGCTGTCAATGATCTGTGCCTGCATAAGATGGGGGGGAATCTTTATCTACGAATTGAAAAGGAGTGTGAAGCACATATATCTGCAGCTTTACAATCCTTAGTTGGTCAAAGCCCAGATTTGGAGGTTTTCTTAAAACTTGTTGCAACGTGCTGGAAGGATCTCTGTGACCAGATGTTGATGATCCGTGGCATAGCCTTGTATCTGGACAGAACATATGTGAAACAAACCCCAAATGTGCGTTCATTGTGGGACATGGGCTTGCAGCTTTTCCGCAAACATCTTTCTTTGTCTCCTGAAGTTGAGCACAAAACTGTCACTGGCATCTTGCGAATGATTGAGAGGGAAAGGTACTTCTGTAAACTAAAATATTTAGTCTAGCATATGTTTCAGATTTCTGGTTTTCTGTCAATGGGTTTCACATCTATCCTGACAACTTCTGTGTCCTGTATGTGTATTTGTTCTTTAAATTTCTTTCAAAACTATTTCTACTAATAACATAGGTGCTAATAAGAGTTGAGTTTGATGAACTGGTATCAATACTTGACTGGAACACAGACTACTTGCAAGTTGTAACATGAAGACATGCTTTCATTCTCCAATTTGATTATTAAACATTTAGTGACAGAATGAATTGCCAATAAATGAAAACTAAATATCTGCAAACCTTGGAAGTAAATCGTTCCACTCCCTTTCCCACAGATTGGAAAAAGGAAACTTGTTTCTAGTATATAGGAGATCAATTTATGGAGTGGTCACAAATCTTGCAATTGAGAACTTTGTGACATTAGATTATTGGAGTATTTTGAAGTATTATAGTTTACTTCTTGGACACTTCATAGAGATCCTTTTTCTGTGATTGCAGATTAGGTGAATCAGCTGATAGATCTCTCCTTGACCATCTCTTGAAGATGTTCACTTCACTAGGAATTTATGCAGAAAGTTTTGAAAGACCTTTCCTTGAGTGCACATCTGAATTCTATGCTGCTGAAGGCATGAAATACATGCAGCAATCGGATGTTCCAGATTACTTGAAGCACGTGGAGGTGCCTTTTGTTTTTCCTCTGATATTATCTGGGATTAAAGTGGAATATGAAAATCACTTTTGCTTTTATCTGCAGCTTTTATTTTAGTTCTTTTACTTAATATTTGTTTGCCCTTGGAACATTTGGTGGGTTACATATTCCTGCAGTCAAGATTGAATGAAGAACAAGATCGATGTAATATTTACATTGATGCAAGCACTAAAAAGCCACTAATAGCAACTGCAGAAACGCAGCTACTTGAACGCCATATATCCGCGATTCTTGATAAGGTGCAAATGCCCTTTAGTTATACATAGCTTCCTTCAAAAGTGCAATCTATTTTCATTGCTTGAATAATCATTTGTTTCTCTCTTCTGTCCAGGGGTTCATGATGCTGATGGATGGACATCGGATTAAGGACCTTCAGACAATGTACTCATTGTTTTTAAGGGTCAATGCCCTTGAGTCATTAAGGCAGGCCCTTAGCATGTACATCAGAAGAACCGGGCAGGGCATTGTCATGGATGAAGAGAAGGACAAAGATATGGTTTCCTCCCTGTTAGAATTTAAGGCTTCTCTTGACTCAATATGGGAAGAAAGCTTCTCCAAGAATGAAGGATTCTGCATCACCATAAAGGATGCATTTGAGCATCTAATTAATCTTCGCCAGGTTAGTCTATTGCTTTGTTGGTCCGATCTTAATTGGTTGCAAAATTTTATCGTATTCAACAAGCTTATCACCTGTGTGCTGCATGAGATTACTACAAAATGTTTGCAATAGCTATAAATGTTCTTGAAAATTTTCTAAAAGAATAAGAGAAAAAAATGATACCTTTTCACATACAATTTACAGTAAATTCTGATAATCAAACCCCACAAAATGTTGAGTTCAAATCTTTACAAGTTTTCACCATTGTCATGTTGAAAGAAAATGGAAAGACAAGTAAAATAAAAGGTAAATGAGGAGTTAGGAAAGTAAACAACAATCAAATGAACAGCGACACTTACCTTTTAGAAATACTAAATTGGAGATAAAAATATGAATGAAATTTTCCAGCAAATGATAGGTATTTTCAACCTTTTGCTCCATACTTATGTCTACTGATTATGCATGGATATATATTTTTTTTTGGTTAAAAAGTAATTAGTGGTACCTAAAAAGTTAATGCTGGTAAGAGAGGAAAAAAGAGCTATTGAACTTTTCCATGAATGTTCTAACATGTTTTCTTAAAACACTTTAAATGCCATAAAGGCAGGCTTAAATGTAATTGTTAAAGAAATGTCACCAAATGACTCTTAGTTTGCAGATCTGGTGAGGCTAAGGTAAAACTTTTCTGGGCTTCAGACATGTCTGAAGTATTTTAATTGTTAAATTTACAGCATACATACTGACATATCTGAAGTGGTTAATGGTAGAATTTGCAATATAAATGGACAATATTAGAGTGGTGAAAGTTAGATTAATTTAGCTTTAAATTTAATGCAGTGATTTGCATTTGCAGTGTTATTCAACAAAATGGCACATCTTTTATTGATAGAATCAGACTACTGTTCAATCAAAATTGATATTGGGATCATATGCTAGTTTTCTACCAAAAGTAACACATTAAGAAAATGTCCTGTGGTACAATTTATCATGCAATATCTTTCCTGAGAAAATCGTAGTGTGGGATTCTCCGGGTAATTTGATGGAGAGAGAAAAAGTAGTTTGGTTGCTATTGCTCTCAGCTTCTTTTAGCCACTTTTGTTTCTTAAAAGTATAGAGCTTTGAATAATTGAAGAAAAGCACCTATACCTAGCAAGATTATGTGAACACCTAAAATTGTTGTCATTTTAATTTCTATCTTACCATACATAACAAAAAAATGGTAAAGATTCTTCAAGAGTCTTGGGTCCTAGAAGTGCATGATAAATAACATCAAAGCCCAATATTGCAGAGGAAATTATGTGAAGCACACCTGATTCAAAGTATGGAAAGGTGCATATAACTTCCATGCCATGACCCACCCTCCAACCTAGAGTAGCTAGTGGGGATGTAAAATTAATCCTTGTTCATACATTGGCTTCTCCGGTATGAAATGGGCACTGGTTAAGGTGATCTGTCTTGAAAAAAAAAGAAACATTAACCTCTTATAAAGGAATTGCTTTGTTTTTGGATCAAAATAAGGTACCTGTGTTCAACCAAAAACAAAGGAACTTGTAGTCAAGTCTATCAAGTAAAAATATAATTTTTTAAAACTGCAGTAGTTAGTTACCTAACATTGTTTCTACTAGTGCTACTTTCATTTCAAACTGTAGCTCAGCAGCTGCAGCTGCACATCCCTACACATCAATACTGAACAGGTGTTACAACTGCTTATTTATTGGTTAAGCCGTGTCAGAAATAGCACTTTGTCAGGTAAGTGCTAAGGGCTCTTGGAGCCTAGTTGTACACTTGAGCAAAGCAAGGCACATCCCTACACATCAATACTGAACAGGTGTTACAACTGCTTATTTATTGGTTAAGCTATGTCAGAAATAGCACTTTGTCAGGTAAGTGCTAAGGGCTCTTGGAGCCTAGTTGTACACTTGAGCAAAGCAAGGCACATGCCTATAATACCTAATATATGATGGTTTTTCTCTTCTCTCTCTCGTTAGTTTTTTTGTTTTTGGGGTGGGGGAATCATAAATCGAATCTTTCCTCTGCTTACAAAATATCCCCGGTAAAACTTGTGTGGCCATAAGAATGTGGCTGAAAAGTCTTTTTTTTCTTGGTAGAAACCACTGTAGATCATAACTAATATCACCTAAACTTCTAAATATCATTCACATAACCTTATAAAACTTGATATGAAAAAGAAATAGATGACATCTTCATCTAGCAAATGTTATTTTTTTACTTTTTATTTTTTTTCCCGGAGTGTTTTTAGCAGACCCTTGTTCCTTGTTTATGGTGCCTCCCCTAGGGTTTGAAAAGTGTTTTAGTTTTGTGCTTAGCACCTAAGGTGCGGTGCACCTTGTAACAGCACTGGGGCTAGGTTATGGGAAAATATAGAATTTCCAGGTTTTGATTTTGACTAAGGGGCTCTCAAAATAAAGTGATCGGGTTATAAAAAAGCTATGGGTTAGAGACAAAATTGGGTCTTGCATGAAGCAAATATTTATCAGTGTCAGAAATTCCATTGAAGATGTTATGTATAATTTATTAGTTCAGAACAAGTTACAGTTGGCCAGTTGCCCAAGTCACTTATAATTTCATCAAATTGTAATGTGGCTTTTTAAGTAGTAAGCCAAATGGGTCATCAGTCTTCTTACATGTGTGTTTACCTTTCTTTCTTTAACTAATAAAATAAAATGTTCTTGTCTATTGTGTATTTCTTCCGAGTGTTTTTCCTATGCTTGTTCTTCATGATCTCTCGCTCTGTAATGTCCTTCCAGCATTTCTAATTAGGAATGAAAGAGACAAAGTTTCCTATAAGTTTTTCCTGTATGTTTTTTAATCCCTTGGGAAAGCCTCCCTGATGCATAGCTCCCATATCGTTGCTAGAGGATATGCGTACATAATCCATCATTGAATTTGGATATATACCTAAATACTGTGCAGAAAAAAAGAAAAAGAAATAAAGAAACACTAAACTGTTTGGGTTAAGTGCTTTGTCCTTGTTATTTTCATCCTCATCCATGAATCTATGTTACTATTTGTGGCATTCTTTTCTTTGGGGAGAAGGGGAGGTGGAGAGGAGGACAAAGCTGTCTGATTTCTTTATTGTGGGAAATTACGTATTCAATAAATTGAGTTTTTTGAGTTCTACAATTTACATGTTTAATGATCAGCCAAGCATATCGCATTGGAAGAATATTCATTTTGCTGTGTAGTAATCACAAGATAGCCATGGAAAAAAACATTCGTCAAGCGTTTTCTTTTACTTGATATATTTTTTTGCTTAAATCAGCTTTTAGTTTCTTTTGTGAGATAAAATATCTTTAAGCATGATAAGGACTGCTATTTTCACACCTATTTGGGCCCAAGCATGTAACAAGGCTAGGCAGCTGCTAAGTCAATGACCAACTGAAAAAATCCTCCTCGGTATTAGGTTGTAATTTGAAAAGAATTTCATGATGTATCTGTTGGAATTTACAGAAATGTGTATTTAGGCAATAATAGATTATTAGTGGGGTGGTCATTGGGCTCTTGAAGATTACCGTTCTTTTCCCTCTTTTTTTTCTTAATGCTCTTCTTCTTCTTCTTTGTTCCGGTTCATATTATTAGATGTTTGTATATTCGCAAAAACCCCAGTAATGATATTCCATGTGACTTGTATTCTTTTGGTGCAAGGAGGTCGCACGCTTTCCCTATGCTTTTATGAAAATTAACTGACGTCAGAAAATACTAGTGATTTCTTATGGTTTGCAATAGGACTAAAATATAAAGTTATATGATGCAATGTGTTGATTCCATTTGGAAGACATCAGAAATAACACAACCTCACACCCATGCCAAAACAAATGTATATACTTGAGGGTGCTTTCTATGTTGTTTTTTTACTAGTTTCTGGTGATAGTTGATTTCGTCATGGGAATACAATTTAATCTTGTACGTCTCTGTTTATTGGCGAAAGATTTTGGTGCACACATGATATCTAATAGTTTGTGAACTGTAGATGATGAAATCCCATAAATTGTTGTTTTTCATTGTTCTATGAGTTTTTATTAGTTGGCTGTCAATACTCATTCTATAGTGTTGTTTTTGACTTCCTAAATTTCTAATTTTGTTCTCCATTTGATAGAACCGTCCTGCTGAGCTGATTGCAAAGTTTTTGGACGAGAAGCTTCGTGCTGGGAATAAGGGTACATCCGAGGAAGAGTTGGAGGGTACACTTGATAAAGTTTTGGTTTTATTCAGGTTTATTCAGGTAATCTTATGTGTTAAAGAAGTCAGTATTTTCACTACTAGCTCACCAGGTTTTTCCTTACTATCATATTTTTGGTGTTGTACAAAACAAAATGATGCTGAGATACGTGCATCTTCCGTTTCTTTTGTTTTATGAAGGGTAAGGATGTCTTTGAAGCATTTTATAAGAAGGATCTTGCAAAAAGACTGCTGTTGGGAAAAAGCGCTTCTATTGATGCAGAGAAATCTATGATATCTAAGGTTAACCACAACAACTTTTATGAGTAAATGTTTTCCGAGTCCTTTTCTTCTATCAATGAAATCAATATGTTTGTGTTGTCATTGCAGCTGAAAACTGAATGTGGTAGCCAGTTTACAAACAAGCTTGAAGGAATGTTTAAGGTCTGCACTATTTATACAAGTTCATCAACGACTCGTCTTTGTTCTACTTTTCTCACTAACTACTAATTGGAGGATGGTAATTTATTGTTATACAACATAAATTTTGTGAAGCTCTCATGCCCCCGGCAATGCTTTCATGCCAAATACACTAACAGAGGTGGCAATATTAATTGGATGAAGCTCAGATTAACACGGAGAAACTTTATATCCCTCTCACCCATTTTCAGTTTTCCCACATTACATGAGTGCATGTGCTACTTTTGCCTCCAACTCCCAATCCCTACAACATTGCATGCATGTGCACCTAAAACAGAAATAATGATAAAGATAAAAAGTAAATGTAAACTTTGATTCTCAATGTCTGTAAACACATTTCTTGACCGCTGAATGTGTGGTTTATATATACATAATATAACATGTCTGTTGAAATGGTTCTTGATTGGACTCCGTGAGTGACACAGGGTTGTCATTTCTTGAAGGTAGTTGAAATGTTAGAAGAAATTAAAGTTTGAACTCAGTAACATGCATGTACAATGATAAAATTGTTTCCCTGAGGAAAAAAAATGCATATTCTTGATGCTGGTTTCATACATGGATTTTTGTTTATTGAATTTTATTTTTGGGAAGTAACCATTGCTTTGAATTTCTTAGATTTAGAATTGAGGTTCTATATGCCATTGTATCTATTAAATCCTAATATCCTCTTTCTTTCATTTAGTAACTTCATATGGATTACCAGTGATGAAGATGGCTTATTTTTATCGTTTTCTTTGTCTTGGTGGTGCTTTTTCAGGATATTGAACTATCAAAGGAGATAAATGAGTCCTTCCGACAATCATCTCAGGCCAGGACAAAACTTCCATCAGGGATTGAAATGAGTGTACATGTTTTAACCACTGGGTTGGTTTTGGATCCTTTTTGTTTGTATTTGATGTAAAATTTGTATATTTAGTTCCTTAATTCCTACAGAAATTTAATTTATTTGGTTGGCTGGACTGCAGGTACTGGCCCACATATCCACCCATGGATGTTAGGCTTCCTCATGAGCTGAATGTTTATCAGGTATTTTGCAAAAGACCTGATGTTTCTCCCACATCTACAGCCACTAAAATATTGAATAAACAATTGCCTTATATATAGGATATATTCAAAGAATTCTACTTAAGCAAGTATAGTGGAAGGCGCTTAATGTGGCAAAACTCATTGGGTCATTGTGTATTGAAAGCTGAGTTTCCAAAAGGTAAAAAGGAGCTGGCAGTTTCTCTATTTCAGGTTGGTCTTTTTTAGTTTTCAATGCATAGCCCTTTACATTGTCTCTTACTGTTCATTTGTTTTTATGGATGCGACCTGTGTTAGTGGACATCTTCTAATTGTTGACCATCTCATGCCTTCTACTCCAGACTGTCGTTCTGATGCTGTTTAATGATGCCCAAAAGCTTAGTTTTCAAGATATCAAAGACTCTACTGGCATAGAAGACAAGGAGCTTAGAAGAACTTTGCAGTCTCTGGCATGTGGAAAAGTTCGGGTTCTGCAAAAGGTAGGCGATGATTAACTGTATCGCGTGTGTGATCTTACAAATGCTGATAAAATTGTTTAATGTTGGGTTTTGCTCATCCCTTTTTTCCTTATTATAAAATTATGGTTTACAGCTGCCCAAAGGGAGGGATGTGGAGGAGGATGATTCCTTTGTGTTCAATGAAGGATTTACAGCTCCACTCTATCGAATAAAGGTATCAGTTTCATATCTATCTACAGTCAAAATAGCTTTTTTTTTCTACTTGCATGAGCATGGCTAATGCGAAGAGTTGACCTTGTGAAGTAAAGTGCTTTTATAATTATTAAGGTACTTCCATGATTTTTCTTTGCCAGTCGTATTTTGGATCTTTGAGGCAACACTTGTTTTGGGATGCAGGTCAATGCAATCCAGATGAAGGAAACTGTAGAAGAGAACACAAGCACCACTGAGAGAGTGTTTCAGGATCGTCAATACCAGGTTAACCTTCACTCAAGTTCCATTTTTAATAAAATCAGTTTCTTGTAATGAAAATTCAACAAAGATGTGAAATTGCTGGATGTAATATTTGTGATATTGCCTAATATGTTACAGGTCGATGCTGCGATTGTTCGGATAATGAAGACAAGGAAAGTGCTAAGTCACACGCTTCTTATAACTGAACTATTCCAGCAGGTAAATCTGCTTCATTTTATTTTTCGTGAGTAGGGATGAATCCAGACTTTGTGGGTTCTTGATCATCTCTTCGTTTTACTTTATGAAATGTCACCCAAATGTACTGTGATTGGTCACTTTGGTAGATGAATGAAATTGGGAGGCAAACTTTACCCAGTTCTGAAACTTTCTTGCTGGATATTGATATTCATGAAACAAATATTTTATGTTGCAAACAGCTGAAGTTTCCTATAAAGCCGGCTGATTTGAAGAAAAGGATAGAAAGTCTTATCGACAGGGAATACCTGGAGCGAGACAAGAACAACCCTCAGATATACAATTACTTGGCTTAACACACTGCCACACCAATTGTGTCCTTGTAAATGGCACGGGAAACTTCTGTCCCATCCAAGAGGCAGGTGTTCCATTGTGGTCAGATTAATGTACAGTATGTAGTTGTTTATTTTTGCTGCAATCAACACTGTAGTTGTAAAGCGTATTCTGCCTCAGTCCATTACTTTCTCTGCTGTTATATGTTCTCTGAGTCGCCTGAGGTAAAGGGGGGAATTTGATTCAAAAGAAAAGGGGAAATTAAGCTCCGCTCCCAGGAGTGGCTTATGCGAGAGACAGGAGAGGTGAGAAAAGCAAACTGGCATTTTCACCAGCCATAATAAGAATGATGGAGCTTTAATAGGACTGGGGATGATGCATGTTTACTTACACCTCGAACTTTACAATTCATGTTCAAATCGAGCTCATAGTTTTATTCTTATTCAACGGCTGTTGTTGCATTTGAAGGCATAGTTCTCATGTTGCCCTTTGTTCTGATTTTACTACTTTGGTTCTTTTATTTTCATCTCAAATTTTATAGGTAACTTCACCCGTATAAATCCTATTACCAATATAGTCCCAAACCTTGTACAATTGTTACTGATCGATTCAATCTAATTAATTTGCACATTTTCTGTGCTCGTTGATTCCTCAGAAAGGCTCTGAAGCAAACTCAACCAGTTGTGACATGCAATTTAGAGTGTTTTCATGTTTTTTTAAATTTTTAAATTTATTTTTGTTTAAAATAATTTTTTTTATTTTCAGATTGTTTTGATGTAAATATGATTTTTAAAAAATATATTTTTTTATTTTAATATATTTCTAAGTAAAAAATGTTTTAGATTGTTATTTTGGTAATTGAATATAATAAAATTAACTGCATTTTTATTTATGCAGAAAATTAACTACGTTTGACACAACAAGATGTGAACATATATGTTTGTGCCTAAATTAAGGTTATTTTTGAAGGAAAAAAAAGATGGACGCAAGATATCTGCCGATTTTATGTCCTCCGAGCGTTAAATTTCTAAGCCATAGCACCATGCAGAATGAACAGTTTCCATTATCTTCTAGGTTTTGTGAGTTTGCTTTGAATTTACGTGATTGATCATGTTTTAGTTTGTTCATTGAGGAAAAATTCCAATTCTTATGGTCATCTACGGATATGTTTTCCTTGTATAGTGTGTCAAGGTGTTAAAGTTGAGTGATAAATTGAGTAGATGGAGCTTGGATTACACGAGTCGAACGCGAAGTATCAGAGGTAGTGTAAAGGTATGATTTTCTCGACTAAATCTTCTTCAACAAGTCCCACTTGTAGATTTGATCTAAAATCTTCTTTGAAGCATATGTGCTTCTTTTACTGGTAGTTTTCCAACAACTGTACAGCAAAGCAAATAACACGGATATTATATATATATATATATTAGAATAATATTTTTTTATTAAAATTTATCTTTTACATTAATATCCAAACAATCTAAAATCACTGAAAAAAACAACAATCTACGATTACTAATAAAATTAATTTAACACAAAAGAAAAAACTTCAAATTACTCAGGCACACCACAATACCAAACTGGATCACAGAGTCAGTCCCGTAGAAAAAGCCGAAAAGAAAGACAAAAATATTTTCAAATAACGGCAATCCAAGAAAAGACTTTTAAAACTAAGAATCAGACAGCCTTGATTGCTGGTTTTGCTGCTGAAGAAACCGAGGCGATGGGGGAATCAAGGTCGGGCCGTGGATTCGGTTGTTGTTGGAGATCAGTTTGGTGGGTTAATTGGGACGCGAATCTCATCATCGTCAGGGTCATAATCAGGATTGAGAGATCGATCGATGGCTTCACGGCCCTTCTCGAGACATGGCTTGCAAGCAATCTCTATTGCTATCCAACCCAGAACCACTCCTGCTATTGCTATCAATGCACTTGTCACTGCAGCCATTGATTTTCTCTGCTCCTGTCCTGCCCACTTTTCTTCTCTCTCTCCACAATTTCTTGCCGGAGAGAGGATATATATACATAATTTTTATAGATGGCACGTGTTTTGACGTGGATTGATTAATTTTTTTAAAAAAACAAATATTGAAGTATTGTAATTATATTTTAAAAAATAAAAAAATAAACTCCATGAAATCATAAAAAAAACTAAAAAAAAATAACAATTGTTAATAGTGCAAAACTAAATGAGATTATCCAAAACCCGTGAGTAGGATCATGTGGATAGGATAATCTAATAAAAAAAAAAAATTTAAAAAGAATTAAATTTTAAAGGATAAAATCAAAAAGAATAAAAAAACGACTTCAAAAAAACCCTAGCCACCCAGATAAACCTCCCACCTAGATCATGAGATAGAAATAACCTGATTGAAAAGAAAACCAAAGAAAATAACGAAGCTCTATTTTTAAAACGAACAACTTCAAATTATGTAATTGAGAAAAAAAACGACATCAATCCATATAACATTTTTAAACCCATAACCCTAGGTACTGACTAATCTGGAAGCATCATATTTGAAAAGTAACTATTTTAAAACCTGGCTCGACCCGATGAGTTGACCCGTGACCCTCAGCTTAGACCAGGCCAAGTTTCAAAAAAATTAGAGGAGAATTGATCAAGTGTAAGAAGGTCAACAACTCGGGCTAACCCATGTTTCGGTTAACGCGGGAAAAATCAAGTCAAAACAGGTTCAAAATCCCTTGACTATTTTCCTTTCTCTATTTTTTTTCAAAATTGTATCATTTTGATTTTTTTATAAAACAAAAAGATTTGGTTGGTTTAAGTTAACTCTAGCCAAACTACTAAACTCGCGACCCGTAAATTGTCCTATATTGACTCTTGAGTAGGGCCTATAAACAATCAGAAAAACCTAGGAAATCAAATCTTAATAAATGAAATGTTGAATGATAAAATAAAAAATATTGAAAGATAGAGAAATAGCAATTAAGATAATAAATACCTCACTAGAAAAAAAAAATTGAGAGGACAAACAAAATTTTTTAATTGAAGGGCAAAATTGAAAACAAATCAAATTAACAAATGAATCTAAAAAAATAAAAAAACAAAGAATACCAATTTCCAACAAACTCAATGATGATGGATGAAATTTTTTAAAAATAATTAAAAATAACTGAAGCTAACCTGACCCAACTTTCAGAATTTATGACACAGATCATGAGGTCGTATCACAACATTAAAGTCAAACTTGAAAAAATAATAATGTAAAGTTCCTAACTAACCAAAATAATTAGGGATACACTTAAAAAAAAAGTGATTTAAAAAATATAGATTTAAAAAGAAAGACAACCAAATTTGAAAAAAAAACAAAAACAAAACTAAATTATAAGGGATGAAATTGAAAAACAATTTCAATAAAAAAAAAGAATAAGAACAACTACAAATAACAATCAAAATAATATGGATCATATTTGATATAAAAATAAAATATCAAGAGATGAAATTAAAAGACAAATTAATTCAATAAAAAGATTCAAGACCATATACATCACAATTAAAAGAATGAGTACCAAATCTAATATAAAAATCAAGTGTAAGGGGATGAATTTGAAAAAAAACTTGATAAATGATTTAAGACCAAATACATTGCAATTAAAAAAATAAGGACCAAATCTGATATAAAAATTAAGTGTGAAATGATGAAATTAAAAAAATAAATTAACTCAATAAATAATTCAAGACCAAATGTATTGCAATCAATAGAATGAGAAACTAATTTGACTTAACAAACAAACTGATAGACTTTTTTGTTTTTTTACAATGGTCACACGGTTTTCTAGGAGGAGAGAGGAGAAAGAGGGAGGGAGGGAAAAAACCCAAGTTGTAGCTCCTCCACGTGCCGTCTTTGCACACGCACCTCATCATCGTGATGGGGGTGGTGAGGCGTATCGAACATCGCATGCACCATCAGAACAGCGCGGGTGACTCCCACTTGCTAGCATGTGTCTGACACGCGCCAACCATTTTTGAATACACACACACACCTAATTACCCTTGACCCTAATTCAGATTTACAACAAAACCATATGAAAAAGATAAAAATACCTTTGCATGCAGCCTTAATTTTTTTTTTTTAACCAAAGCGTAATTTTAGGAAAACATGCGAGGGGCCCACAAATATTTTTAAAATGGCCCTTGAAAAATTTGATTTTTTTCATTATTTTATTATATTATTATTAAATATATTGGGCTGGGCCAGCCTAACAATCTAGGTTGGGTTGGGCCGACAACAAACTTGCCCTTTTTTAAGTGTTGGGCTGGACTTGGCCCAACCATCTGGGCTGGAATGGGTCCAGTCCATCATTGCATGGTCACTGGCCTAATGATCATGCTTAATTGAATCTTGCGCTATATGCAATATGAATTCACGTTCTGCATGCAATGACCATGGTTTCAACGCAAGGAGAGAAGAAAATTATCTAGCATCGGAGTACCTAGTTGGTGGTCTGGTTGGTCCTGAAGTGACACGACCAAAAGATTGATGTCTTCTCCCAAGTGTAGGAGTGTCGAAGTAATAAATAACCCGACAAGACCGGGGTCGAACCACAGAGAGGTTAACTATATAATAATAATAATAATAATAATAATAATAATAAGATGATGAAGATGATGATGATGATGATGAGTTAAAGAGGACTTTGAGATGTAAGATTAATGTGAAAATTAAACAATGATAAAAACAGTTGTCAAGATTAGAGGATCCACCAATGATATTTCAAATAAGTATAATATAAACTCTTTTTATTACTTAACTAGAAACCACACACAAAGAAGGTTCTAATCGGATGATTTGTCATTAATAGCTCATTATAAATTATTAACATGATCATATTAATTATCTTATTTAAGTAACACTAAACTTTTAAATATTATCAGGAATTCATGATGCTAACTTATGTTAACAACAAATCAAGTTCCTTTCATAGCACAGATGTAGGTTATACCATACGGTTGGCTATGAAAGTGCCAAGCATTTGTTGTATCAAGTGTTATACAACACAAATTTAGATTAACCATTTAACAAGCAAGGTATTACGAATTAATAAGATAAAAATGATAAGACATGTTAATAGCAAGTTGTTTAGGATATAATCATTGAAGTCCATATTGAGTTTATATTATATTTATTATACTAACACCATTAATGAAACCTTTTTACCTTGACATAATAAACTTAGCTAAACATAATGAAGAAGAGAAACATAAATAAACAAGAGGAGAACATGATTATATAAGTATAGTAAAGGAAATGAAAGGCATAAACAAGAGATTAATGAAAGAAAAACTTAAGCATTACAAAAATATAAAGAAAGAGAGCAAGAACATGATCTTAATCTGAAAACCAAGATGCCTAAATGCATGCCAAATGCCTCCTTTTATAGGCTAAAATTCAGAACTATTGATTTGATGACTAATTGTTGAGTGGGTGGCCACCTCTTGACTTGGTAACAATCCTTATCTTTTTGTCTGCAGAAAACGTTATTGCTAACATCAAAATTTGAACAGATAGTCTTCATGAAAGTTCTGGGAAATTGTCTCAGCTTTCCAACAAAAACAAGAATGAGGTCATTTGGACTTCTAGAACTCGAGATATGGGCTGAATAGTGAACAATGTCTAGGTTGTAGGACAAATTCCGACTTCTCCGTTGTTGCTACCATTTGAACTCGAAAATGGTACTTTTAAATCTTGGACTCTTCATGAAAGTTTTAGGCCTATGTCTTACTTTCTATCCAAATAAACCAGACCTAAATCCAAGTTCTACAACTCCAATTATGATCCAATAAATGAATGGTGTTCCAATTTGAATTCTACCAGCATCTATTTTCTAAGCTTAGCCCTCTTTGTCTTCTCAATTTCAGTAGTTAAACTCATCAATCAAGCATTTGATTTATGTGATAGGCCTGCATTTAAGATGAACATTTACCATAAATTAAAGGTATCTTATATTATTAGACATGTTATTGTAAAACATGCTCTAGTTAAGGAGTTATTAATACTTCAAGTGCAAAATGATGATATAAAACCTTGATAAAAATGCACTTTTAAGTACTAATCACACCCCCCAACTAGCTTATTACTAGTCCCTAGTAATCATAGCGTTAAAATAGAAAAACAATTTGCAAGTTCCACAAAGCAAGACATTCATCATTCAACTTCCATTAATCTATTCAGATACAAACTCATTCGATTTATATGTCTGCTCAATACCTCTTTACCAAGATATTAATAAACCTTTCTTTTGTCTTTTGTGCTCAATATATCAACACATAGTTATGAGGCTTTACTTGGAAGAAAACAAAATTTTATTCTAATGTTTAAGGTTAACTTTCTTGGGTTGGGATGATTATCTTTTTTTTTTTTATATGGTGATCCCCTTACCCGGGATCCTAACATACACTAAATGTATGCTAGCCAATACATGGTGATCCCCTTACCCGGGATCCTAACATACACTAAATGTATGCTAATTTACGCCTCAAATCACACTTCTCATATTTTCTTTGTCAGTGATAGTTTCATCACTTAGCAATTCACATAACAACCTTTCCCCTTGAATACACATACATTCAGTAATTCACATTTCACATTGGTAATATATATTAAATCATGGAATTTAACTAGAAGGTATAGGTGCGATTCACCTACATGCAAAAGAAGCTCTACTCGTGCTCCCCTGCTGCTGCTGTTGCACCACGCCTGTGGTCCCTCCTGCAAATCACAGGTTTATCTCATAAATTTTCCTCACCCAAGGATATGTTTTATAATAACCGTATTAGCAACCAATAAGTCTTTCTTTCAGTCATTTCTTAATATTTTATGTTTTTATCATTTCACCCATTAATATTGTCGTTCTTTGTCCAACCCCAGTTATCATTCCTTTCTTCATATTTGGACTGTT
>Ga0307511_10002711_pt1 | contig 18433 bp, 15 predicted proteins | sample 13_EM_MG_FD_200266 | JGI IMG/M metagenome (GOLD analysis project Ga0307511, IMG submission 200266) | Populus trichocarpa ectomycorrhiza microbial communities from riparian zone in the Pacific Northwest, United States - 13_EM | ecosystem: Host-associated > Plants > Roots > Unclassified | place... | reverse complement strand
AGACTTTTTACTTCCTCCAGCCATTTTAATTCAGGGACAAGTTCTCGCATAAACTCAAGATGAACATATCGCTTTGATAACCCATATGTAATTACTCCCTTGTGAACATTGGAGAGTTGGATATATTTTTCAACGAAATCGGAAGGTACGATGCTTGCAAGAACGGGCTTGTCGAAATATTTGTTATGGGCGGTATTCCCAATGATTATTTCTTCCACAAAGATTTTCGGCGCAGATTCCAGATTTTTCAATAACTCTTTCCCCTGAGTTTCATAGGTCATCGGAAGAGTGCTTTTTGCAGCTTTTTTCAAATACTCATAATAGGAAATAAATTCTGGCAACTCGCGCGCGTTGTAACCAAGACCATTATAGGCGCCAAATGATATGTCATCGTGAACTTCAAGCACAAGGCGATTGTCATCTTTTAATCGATCCACATTTTCCTTAGCAAACTTTAAAATTTCATCTTTTTTAAGATCACATAGTTGCTCAATTGATAAGGACATCAGGATTGAGACAATATGCGATAAGAGATATTGATTATTGATGTTTCCAGCTGTCAATATCTTTACAACTTTGTCTCGGATTATAGCAAAAGACGCGTCATCGAGATCCCACCATCTCCAAAGTTTAATTTCGGGGGGCGTGTTTTCTTCCAAAAAGTACTGGCTATTGGAAATCCAGCTGGCGACTTCATCTTTATCTTTAAAGGTCCCTTTGGAGAGAAATTCATACCAAAAGGTAACATTTATGGGAACTTTTAATATACCGTATTTGTCTTTTAGTGTTTTAAGTAGTGTTCCATCTTTCGGTTCATCGAATATTGCTCCAACGTATATCTTATTAATTTCATCAATGTGTCGCCCTATTTTTAGCTCGAAAGATAGCGCTACGAATGTGCGGACAAGATCGTTGATAAGCTCCGGTTTTTCATATGCTTTATCGGGTAGTATCTTAAAAAAGCGGTCAAGATCGAGAATGGCCTGCTTAAGGTGCCTTAAATTGTTGTAATCGGCTTCCGCGTAGGTATTAATTATCGCCTCTCTGTTTGAGGAAATATAGTCTTTGAATTGTCTATCAATAACGGATTCAAAGAACTCAGAAGCTGCTTGCTCAACATCGGTCTCCAAAAAGAACGTTTTGCCAATCAATTTTTCTTTGGTTCTTAGATATTTATTCGTGAGCTTTTTCTTTCGATCATCGTCTTCGCTGGGTTGGTCATGTGACACTACCGCTCCTTCGATTTCACCTTCATTGGCTATTATAATGACTTTATTTCCGTTTGTTTCTACGAATTGGTTGATATAACCGAGGACATTGACAATATCCATTGCGCAACGCTCTAAATCATCAAATATTAGAATGCGGTCGTCAGCATTTTTAAGAAATTCGGGAAGTTCAATTTTGGAGAAGTCAGTATTTAGGCCAAGATGGCTATCATGAGTAAGATCCATTTTGAAAGCCCCTTTTAAAAATGCAGCACCTACTTTTCTAAATATTTTAGCTCCTTTGGAGGCCAGTAGAGGATGAAGCTGCTCGAAAATTTGGTCGGAAATTTCTTTTGTTGAGGTCACCCCATACAGTGAGACATATAAATACTTTGATTGCGGATGATCAGTTGTAAATTTTCTGACGAAAAAGGACTTACCACTTCCCCAGCCGCCGGAAATTAACACGGCGAACTGCGGTGACTCGGGGAGCGCTATGTAGTATTCCAAATATTCTTTTATCTGTTCATTCATTGGAAAAAGGGTTATTTTCGGTTAAAAGCTGATCCTATAATTTGATTGTTAATTTTTTCATTATTATTTTCAAGCGGATGCTCACTTTTTTTCTTGTATATGCATGCGCTCACTTTCTTTTGGTCTTAATAAATGACGGCACCTCATCTAAATGTATTATGTCTTTGAAATAGAGAGAATTAACACTAAAAAGTATTTGTTGAAGGATTTCAAAATTTTCTGGATCAACAGTGTCGAGATTATGCATGTCATAGTCGCTCTGTTCATAGTGGCCAGAGTGGATGGTAAACGATATCTTAAAAAGCACATTTTGTAAAGCCTGAAATTCTTGTGCTAGCATTTCACTCAACCAGAACCCATTTTTTAAAATAGGACTTACAATCTCGGCCAGCTCGTTCGTTCCTATATCAATAGGTCGATCTGAGAAATAAGCAAATTCCCTTTTCTGCACCCCCTTAATATTTTCATATTCTTTCAAGTGTAAATCGAACAACATCTTTTCCACCTGCTGGTAAACATCCATCCTTTTGGTTAAAATATACTTTCTAAAATCGTACTTAAAATCATTCTTTTTGCCAAGTGTCATAAGAGCAAAGGAGGAAAGAGCAGCGACAAAGCCTGTTAGCAAAATCGAGCCAAAGCTTGTTATCACTGATGTAGTTTCAAGAAGACACATAAAAGAAAGGGGTTGATTTTAAAACCCCAAAATAACCCTTCCGGTTGGATTTATAGCCCGTCAAAACACCCTATTTAACTAATAATATGACTTATTGAACTAAAATCGATTAGACATATCCCCTCTTAGAAACAATCGCCCGAAAAGTAGGGCCAACCGACAAATTCCTCCCGCTTAAAATACCCACTATTGTTCTTATAAACCCCGCACTCCTCACCATTTTTCAACTGATCGGCCATCTCTTTGTTAACATATCCCTACTCGATTAATTTTTCCAACGGAACTATCTTTTTATTAAGATCATATACATTTCAAAGAACCGGTTGTAATACTTGGGGAGATATATAATTGTTCCTCCCTCCCTTCATTTCCTAAAAATGTCACTTTCTGCCTGTTTCCCCGATGCAACGACTCTAACAAAGATTGATTGTATTGCTCGTTAACCAACTTTTAAGCGTATTTTACATTAAATTTTAATAAATGAAAGAATTGGAAGTAATGGCGGAACGGTTGCAGGAAGCTCTTGGAGGGAAAGAGAAAGAGCTATTAGCTGCTGGGCATTTAAGCATTACTGCTCAAAGCCTATTGCAAAATCGAGCAATAGAAATTTCCTCTTTTGAAGCTGGAATAAAGGACGTCTCATCTGACCCTACCCTTCGGAAGACTATTATCGTTAATTGTACGAAGACTGCAAATGAAATCGAAGATCGGATCAAATCCATTAAATGAAATTATTGCCGATATTAAATGGAAGATTCTATTAATATAAATAAATGAGTGCATCTCTAATAGAGATAGCGGCATATCATGAAGCAGGTCATGCTGTCGTAGGTTTTTACTTTGGGTTTACTGTCATGGAGATCATTCTTTCCCCAAGCGATCCAGGCGCAGGAATAACTGTCTTCAATTATGGTAGTGAGACTTTATTAATGACCGCCATTTTAAGTGTCGGCGTTGACCCATCGATTTTTAATTCATTACCAACCATCGAAAAACATAATGCTCCGCAAGCAATCATTAAAATGACCCATACACTGCTTGGGGGATCAATATCGGAGGCGATTCTCAAATACGGATCTGGATTTATAGGGGGCATGGAAATACCTGTAAATGACTCCGATGGCGAACGAATTGAGATATTGGATGCACTGCATAGGCATATTGACAAATCCCTTCCTGCAAAGTATGTGCAAGAATCATTATTGGGGCTCACCGAGATTTTGCGTACCTGTACGTTTTGGAATGTGATCGAAGCTGTCGCTACTGCACTAGTCAATTCCAACGACAAAAAGCTAACAGGAAACGAAATAGCAGAAATCTTTGCGCATTTGAAGTTTAAAAAACTTCCTGTTTCTTAAATGAAACTGCTTACACCGTGCTATATCCTGTCTTTCGCCTATCCGGGGAAGGAAACCGTGTTATTCCATGAGCAAAGATCGCCTCGCCAAACCTGTTCTGGAACATGAGACTGTAGCATTCGCTGAGTCTCGTAAAAATATTCCCCAAAGCCTAAATATTAATTATTATATTTAATTAACCCCTTTCCACCATTTACATTTAATACCACCGAAAAAGGGTGTTTCAATAGTATTTTCATATTAATGGACTGTATGGAGACTTGGCAAGTAATCATAGCCGGCTTTCTAATCTGGGCTTTATGGAATATTAGTTTGTACCTTACTAATAGTATTAAAAAGAAAAACCTAGAAAAGGCGCAAGCACATCTTGCAAGAAAAGAGTTGGAGTTCGCTCAGAAAGAGCTTTTTTTTAAATACAAGCAAGAGGTGAAGCAATCATTAGATACGCTATTAAAGGAAAAAACCATAGCGTTTCCTTGGCTTGCTAATGCAATTGCAGAATATTATGAAAATTTCGACAAAATCTTCGCCAAATACTTAGAAACAAAACCGCGACCTGCTATTGTGCAGGCTGAAAGAATCAAACAGGCCGCACAGGAAAAGAAAGTATTTAAAAAGGAGTTTTTAACTGCGAAATACATCATCAATTATTATGAGTCTCTATTTCCATGGCTTAGGGAATATGTCGGTTTCAATTCCGAGGAATTGCTTCAAGCTATCTACACTGAAAATAATTCTGAAGACGAAGATCCTGTTACATTTTATATTACGAAGTCTGAATATAAAAACCTTCCCACAGCTGAAAGAAATCAAATAGCACTAGACAGATATTGGAACAGGGACAAAGATCCTTGGCAAATTGGCAGAGACTATGAAAGGTATATCGGGTACCTATATGAAATGAAGGGGTTCAAAGTTGAATACCACGGGATAGAAAAAGGCAAAGAAGACTTGGGAAGGGATTTAGTTTGTGTAAAGGGAAAGGAGATTGAAATTGTGCAGTGCAAATATTGGGCTAACCAAAAAGGTATCTTAGTTAGAGAAAACCATATCACCCAACTTTACGGTACGACAATTAAATATTTTTTGGATCACATAGGGAATTTTCCGAAAGATCAATTTCATTTATTTCCGGAACTAATTAAAGAAAAGAGAATAACGCCAATTCTTGTTACGACAACTGACCTGTCTAAAACTGCTCAAGAGTTTGCACTTGTTTTGGGTATTAGAGTTGACAAAATCCCAATGGCAAAAAATTACCCTTGCATTAAGTGCAACATAAATTCACGAACTAACGAAAGAATTTATCATTTACCGTTTGATCAGCAATATGATATGACAATGATCACTCCTACTACGGAAGAACGATGGGCAAAGACTGTTCTAGAGGCGGAAAACTGGGGATTCAGACGAGCCTGGAGGTGGAAAGGAAGCGAATAAAAAAATCACAGTGACTACCTAATCTATTTTCTAAACAAGGCCCTAAACTATTCAATATGGGAGAATTAATTTTTGGAAGAGATTATATGTTGTTAAACACCGAAGAAAAGCCAGTATTGGAGGAAATTAAAAAAGACGAGGCTGACAGGCGGCAGGGCATTTTGCTAATTAGCAAGAGTAAATACAGAGAATACCCTAAAGCGGTAAGACATTATTTAAGTCTATTTCCCAATTACTTCCTGGATTCCATTGATCTATCTGATGAAAGTCAGCACTTCTCCAAAACCCTTGAACAATTCAGAAATCTATTAGGCCTATCCTCAACTGGCGAAAGGGAAATTGTTTCTTTCATAAAATCGAATAAAGCCTATTTTATGATAGGGGCAATTTTACAAAAAGGATTCTACTTTGGTCCTCATGCATGCTTCGTCTTTCCTGAATTTCGATTAGGAAGTGAATTCAAAGCTGATTACCTCATTGCAGGTGAAAACTCCCACGGTTACCATTTCGTTTTTGTTGAGCTTGAAGATCATAAAGGTTCTATCTCGCTGCAAGACGGAGAGTTTGGTTTAGTCATACGGAAAGGAACAACTCAAGTTAATCGATGGAGAATATGGCTCGATGAAAACTTTACATCACTACGTCCAACATTTGAGAAGGTAATGAGTCCCAACTACTCAGTTCTGCCCCGTGAGTTTACTGTTCTTGATCGATCCAGGATTCATTTCGCGGTCATCGCAGGTAGAAGAACTAATTATTCCCCACATACGCAACGATTACAGCGAGAGGAACAGGATAATCGGGTACATATCCTCCACTATGATAATTTAGTGGAAAATGCCGAAATAGCTTTACAATGGAAAAATTATTGACCAAAAGGATTGGCTAAAAGCATCCATTAGCGCGCAACAGAAATCACTTCCGCTATACAATCGTTGGCAATTACAATTTTCTCAATTAATTAAAACAAAGCAACAATGTCAAGGAGAGTGGTTTTTTTGTTTGGAGCTGGGGCAGCTCTATCTTGGAATTCCCCCAAAACATCCGAACTTACAAAACTTATACGTGAAAGTGGATTCAAAACTACTGATAACAAAACTTACATTACTGAGTTTATATTTCAAACATTAATTACCAACGGGTATCCTGAAGCAGATATCAACTTTGAAACGATTATCAATGTAATTGAGGAGTTGATGGTATATTATTCACCATTTAATGCATTAATGAATACCCCGTCACTAATGCGTTGTTTTTCTTCTCCATATTTTGAAGATGAAATTTTCAACTTTTCAATTAAAGGCGGGGTTATAAAACATGGTTATATGCTAGAAATCCCAAAAGGGACAGAGTATTCTTTCTCAAGGCTTGCTTACCATCAGGAATCGCCGAAGCAATTTTTCTTGCAACATCTGCTCGCTGAGTTACTTACGACTATAAATGCAAGGATTTCAAAGTATGCATATCATACGACTGGAAATTCCGTTATCCAAAAAGATGGGTATGAAAGTACGCTATTTGTAAACTGGATGCAGTCATTCTCAGATTGCTCGTTGAGACTTTATACGCTAAACTATGATAGACTATTTAAAATTTTACTTGAGCACAATGGTATCCAAGTCTTCGAAGGGTTTGACAGTGGTGAATACATTGGCCCATCTGTGTGGCTAAGAGCAGACGTTCCCAAAATATTGGCTGATTCAAATATTAATGTTCATTACAACCTTCATGGTTCTTCTTTCTGGCAAACCGAAGCTCATGACAAAGACCAGCTTCCCAATCCGGCTTTTTTCTTGACGGGAGCACCGTCTTTAGCCGTCAATGGAGATCATGCTATAGTCCAAATTGAAAAAGGAAAAACCGTTATGCTCTCAAATATTGTCACCGGGTACCAAAAGGCACAAAGGGCAATGATTACACCTCTTAAGCAAATGCAAGCTGCATTCGATAAAGATTGTTGTTTTGCGGATCAAATCTACATTATTGGTTACTCTCTAGGAGATGAACATATAAATGAGACTATTAAAACAGCTATTCGTCATAACAATAACGTAAAAATAATTATTGTAGATCCCTTCTTTTTAATAAATGAACTAGACTTTCAGTTGGCTATAAAACTCTTTCCTTATCGTCAGTCTGGCTCTATGCATCCTCAAACATTACAAGAGAACATTCATAGCTTTTTTGATGGGGCATTTATTCTTTACACGTTGGGATTTAAAGAGTTTTTGGAACTTCAAACTGGTTCATATTCTTTCCATCAGGATCGATCTCCATTAAAATAGGTATTTTCACTAATGTCGTCTACTTAAGTAAAAATGAGTGTTTTAACGGGGGGATGGGTATTGATAATGAATTAATTTGTGGGGGGTATATAAGAAGGGGCCATCGAACCGACGTAAACCAGCAAATGATTACCGAATCGATATAAGCAACGAACTAAACTACCATATCAATAGTAACGAAGCATTCAAAAACCGTCACACGAATGGCTAGGAAAGGGCCTTCAACAGGAATCGCCTGCTTCCATTCGGTCATTTGATAATCAGCAATTTAAGGATGGGTAAGACAGGCTTACAACGGGAGATGGATAGCTTCTTCAAAGAAACACACAACGAGGAGTTCAGCATACGGAGGATTACCAAAGGAGGCTTCGGCAAGTCGCATCGGAACCTGGTGCCGGATGCTTTTCTGGAACTCAGCGAATTGGTCCGGCGACCGCTTTTACCAACAAGTCGGCTACCTGGGGTATCACGGTCATAAGCTGCTGGCAGTGGATGGGAAATTTCTGAACCTACCCAACCACGAGAGCAGCCAGAAGGAATTTGGTGTACGGGGCATGGATGGCAGGGAAACGAAAAAGGATGTGCCTAAAAGTATGTGTCTGTTATTGATGCTCTATGATCCGGTGAACTACCTGATGCTGGATGTTCAAACCGGCCCGACCGATGGAAGCGAAATGGATTTACTCTTAAAGCATCTGTCGAAAGCTGGCAAAGGAGATATATTGATGCTGGACCGCGGCTACCCGAGCAGGGCTCTATTCGCCGCCCTGCAAACGAAGTGTATACCTTTTGTTGTGTGCATGGTTATGAACTGGTTGCGTTAAAGAAATTCATACAGAGCTGAAAGCAGGTTTTGTATATACCAAAAAAATAGTACCTTTCTTCTATGGATCCCCTCGCACTAACCGCAATCACTACCCTCGTGCAACACCTGGGTAAGCAACTGTTGTCAAAATCATTCGACACCACCGTCGGTGAATTGACAAAGGATGGGTATAAATGGGTAAAATCCATTTTTTACAAACCCGATGATACCCCCAAAGATGTATTGACTGATCTCAAGGCCGGTCCCGAAGATCCATACGCTGTTAAAACAGCCGAGCTGGCTGTCGAAAAGTCGTTGAAAGAAAATCCGGGCGCCCTAAAATACCTGGTCGACATCTACAACGGGATCAAGGAAAAGCAAGGATCCGGCGAGCGGATCTCCATCCAAATTGACAACAGCGATCACTCCGTCAAAATTCACGATATCGAGTCCGGCGGCAAAACCATTATAAAGGTCAACCAGCAAAAATGACGATGAATGACCAGGATAAGCCATCTGACAAACGAGGACGATATTCACATCTCTATCCTGCAATTCCTTCAATCCCGCTCTACCCCAGCGATCGAGATCTCCCATATTACCGCGGCTGAGAATACATCCATCGAGATCAACCAATTCTTTCATCGGTCGCCCGATTACCTGAATCTTCTGACTAAAATACGGGCTGCTGAGAGCGTGCTTGGACCCCTCCCTGCCGGCTCAGAAGCCTATAAGACACAGATGGCCGCCCTGCAGGACCTTTACCGGCTGGAAAAGGCATTCAAGATAGACGTGCTGCATTTGGCCGACCTCTTCTTACGCATTGACGTAAAATCGGAGCGGGTAACGAAAGCAAGGGCCTTATTCGAAGAGGGACGGTTCCGGGAGGCGGATGACTTATTGCGGGAGGAGGACTTGACCAAGGATCAAAACGACCTGCTGGTTGCGGTGGATTACCTGGAGCGACGGCAGGCCGATATCTTAAACCTTATAGCGTCAAAACTCAATAAATCCTGAGAAGGTGGGACTTGCAATCACCGAAATACTCACCGATGACAACCTCCTTGCCATAGAGATCGGCAATATCCGGTCGGGAGGAAATGTACGCATCGAGATCAGCCAGTTTATCGCCCAGACGGATAGATATCGTCAGCTGCTGAGCAGGATCATGGAGCTGAACTTTAATCTGACGAGGATCCCGGAAAATAACCCGCTGGAACGGTTGCGGCTGAGCAGCGAGTTGACGGCGTTGCAGGAAACCGAAAAGAGATTCAAGATCGAGCTGCTGGAATATGCCCGAATGATGCATAAAATGGCTGATTCCGGCTCCATGGTGATCCGAAAGATCAAACAATTAAGCCTGGAAGGAAAGCTGGATGAGTCCGATCGGCTGCTGGACGAGCGGCAGTTGGAAGAGGAATTTGAGGAGCTTGCCTCGCTTTCGGAAACGGAAAAAGAACTTAAGGATATCTACGAGAAATTGTTCATCAATTCCCAGGAGTTTCGCATCAAGGCTTGGCTGGCTCTACTGAATTTCGAAAAACCTAATCGGCTGGAAACCTGTTACGGCTTTTTCGAGAAGAGCCTGATGGTTTCGCGGCGGGCTATTCCCTATGCGCTGGAACATGCAGACGGCCTTCTCGAATATTCAAAATTCCTGCACGAGAACCTGCAACATGAAAAAGCCTTACTGACGACTGTCGAAGCAACCGAAGTGCTTGGCCGGCTTGCGGAATCGGATCCCGGAGCCTATTTGAACCATCTCGCTGTAGCCAAAATGAATGCCGGAGCGCTTTATTTGTCCTATAACGAGGTGGCGAAGGGGGAGGTGTTGTACCTCGCCGCATTAGAGATCACCCGTAGTACATTTGACGAGAATAATCCGGTTACCCGTTTTCGCCTCGCGATGGTTCTTGGCAATATAAGTGAGTTTTACCGAAGGCAGGACGATCTGAAAAAAGCGCTGCTATATGGAGAAGAAGCGATGCAGATCCATATCCGATTAATGAAAGAGAAAAATCCGTATTACCTTGAAAGCTTCATAACCGTTTTGGGTAATCTGGCCCTCACTTACCATGAATGCAATCAGATAGAGAAGTCCCGTCACGCCCATAGTCGGGCGCTGGAGATAGCGAAGGAAATGACAGAAATGGCGCCGGTTATTTTTGTCCGTCACCTGTTGGAGCTTTTTATCAGCGGGGCGCAATTATGCATTGTCCGTAATGAATTTGCAATGGCCAAATCCTTGCTGGAAGAGGCATCAACCCTCAATGAGCAATATGCCACCGCCAGCCCCCCGATGTACACAGAAATCAAAATAAGGATCCTCGGGGGGCTGGCGACGGTTTATGAGCGGACAAACGAATTTGAAGCGGCCATGACCGCGCATTTTACCATTACTGACACCTGGCGAAGACTGGCCACGACGACACCGGCGGTTTACTTACCCAGGTTAGGGTCGGCGTTGATCGATATGGCCGTCTCTTATAGTTCCGGCAATCAGTTTCCGGAAGCAGAACAATGTCTAAGCGAGGCCAGAACCATTTACTCCTCGTTGGCTACCGTCAACCCCGGCGAATATAAAAGCGGATTAGCGAAATGCCTTACCAATCTTAGTATCCTGTATTATAAATCGAATCAGTTTGAAAAAGCCGCATCCGCTCAGCGTGATGTCTTAGCTATGAACCGGGAAACCGGGAAAAACTATGAGCTGGAGGACATGCCGACAATAGCAGAATCGCTGAACAATTTGGGCGAAACCTATAGAAACGCGAAGCAACTGGAGGAAGCCGAGCCGATCTTGCTGGAGTGTCTGGACATCTACACTCGGCTGGCAAAAGTGAACAAGGAGGTTTATTTTTCAAAACGGACCCTGGTGCTCGGCAACCTTGCGCTTTTGCGCTGGGAAAAAGGTGATCTTGATTCGGCCCTGCTACTGGGTAAGGAATCTGTGGATAACCTGCGGGAATTGTCAGGGGATAATCCCGAGGCCTTCAAACAAAGACTGGCGGCCGGCCTTAATAACCTTGGGGCCATCTATTGGAAAAGGAAGGAATTCCAATTGGCAAAAGAATACCTGGAGAAAGCGCTTGTTTTACGGAAGGAATTGGCGGATAAGAATCCTTTATCGTATATCTCAGAAGTGTCAGATACGCTCAACAACCTGGGGGACGTCGCTCGGATCACAGGCGATCTGGATGCGTCGGAAACAGCCTTCGTGGAAGCCTTGGAGATCCGTAAGGCCCTCGCGGCGCTGGAACCCGGGAAATACGAACCGCTGGCTGCCATGACCCTGCTTAATATCGGGAATCTGTACAGGTTAAAAAATCGGTTCAGCGACGCGGAAACAAGCTATCGGGAAGCCTATACAATGTATCATCGCCTGTCGCGGGATGCGCCACAGACGTACCTCATCGACGTAGCATTGGTAGCGATGAATTTGGGCATGTTTTATATGGCCTGTGTTTTCGACCCCGGGCGGGCGCAAAACTATTTTCTGGAGGTCCGCAAGATCTGCAGACCATTGGCCGGTCAACTGCTGCAGGCCCGGGAATGCCTCGAGACCGTGGAAGAGCTCATGGAAATATTTAAAGACCCCTGATGCAAAGATCCATTGTACAAATATTTACTAACGACCATCTCTTGAAGATGGAAATCGACCATCTAAAGTCAGGTAGGAGTGTATGTATTGAAATTCAACAATATATTGCTCAGACCGACTGGGGAGGCCGGCTGGAAAGAAGAATAGAAGAAAAAAAACAGCAGATCAGGGCGGTCGTCTACTACGATACCGAAACGCACAGGGTATTGAGCAGGGAGTTGGGAGAATTGTTGTCCATGGAGTACGAGTTTAAGGTGGATATCCTGCAATATGCCCGTCTAATTCACCAGACCGAATTTGAATCAGCCGATAGCTGCGGGCAGTTAAGACGGCTATGTTATGAAGGAAAACTGGAAGAATCAGCGGCGCTGATAGATGAATCGAGCTTGCAGCGCATTCATGCTCAATTGGCGGAGCAACTAAGAGTGGAGGAAAACCTCAGCAGGATTTATGATAAATTGGTGATCAATTCCCTCGAGTTCATCGTCAAGGCCCAATTGACCTCCCTGGATTATGAAGTGGCCAACCGTTTTTCAGTCGTATCCGGCTATTATCAGAAAGGTCTCATTTCCGCACGCAGGGCAGTGAACAACAGAACGTACCTGTTCAATTGTCTTAACATAGTGGCATCTTATCTTCAGGAACATAACAAACCCCTTGATGCCAAATTGCTATACCAGGAATCGCTGTCGCTTGCCGGGACATTCCTGGAAGAGAAAACAGCGCCTGGGGCATTGACAGTGAAAGGGCATGTTATGACCAATCTGGCGGCTATTCATCGCGAACTGGGAGAACCGGCTGAAGAAGACCGGATGCGCAATGAGATTGAGGCGACTCTTCAGGATAGCCTGTTGGCGATATTGGCTAGGGACGCGGAGAAGCACCAAACCGGGGAAATCGACTCTAAAATGGCAATAGAAAGCGCCGGAATTATAATTCAATGGCAAAGATCGAGAATATCGGTTTCGAAACGGAGCAAGAATAACCCTAGCGCTTATTCTTATATCGACATCACCCACACCCTGGGCATAATAGATATGTTCAGGCTTAGTTTTTCGGATCAATACTGGATAGACAAGATCGAGGTGACGGAGGAATTAGGCCAATGGCACAGCGAGTACGGAGATGCTTCCGAAGCGGAGAAAGTATACCAGCAATGTTTGGGAATGTGGGAGCAGCTGCCGGCTAAAAAAGGCATTTCTTATAACAAAGAGCAAGCGCATATTAAGATCCGATTAGGCACGCTCTATATCCGGGAGAAAGAATACGCTAAAGCCTATGCCGTCTTGCTGGATGCTATCGGGATGTGCAGGCAACTCTACTCGACAGATGCCGAAGCCCATTCCTACCGGCTCTATGAAGCCTGCTATAGTTTAGGTCATCTTTATTGGCACGATTCCCGGCGTCGGGAAGCAAAAGATTGTTGGGTGGAGGCCCTGGCAGGACTCCGGATGGTGGGAGCCGGAACTTTAGAATGGAGACGCCCGCAATTGGCCCAATTGTTAGCCGATGTTGGTTTTGCCTGCCGGGATTGTGAACAACATGATCAGGCGATTGGGTACTGGGAAGAAGCAGTAACGCTGATGCGGGATGAGGTAAAGCGGTGCCCGGAGGAGGGCTATACAAAACTGGCTGTGATGCTGAACGATTTTGGATTATCCTACCACGAAATGAGAAGGTTGCCGGAAGCGGAGAAGATCTTTTCTGAAACCCTGATCCTGCGACGTAGATTAGCCGAAAAGGCGCCCGATGAATGGCGCCCGAAATTATCCAATACGCTTAACAATATCAGCCGGGTCTATATAGATACGGGTGAATGGAGTAAAGCAGCGGAATCCCTTATCGAAGCAGTCGAAATCCGGCGGCAACTGATAAGACTAACTCCCGGGCATTGGGAACCCAAACTAGCCAACAATCTTAATGATCTCGGTGTACTGCTCTATCAGCTGGGACATAACAAAAAAGCGAACGAAATAATGAGAGAGGCTCTGGGGTTGAGAATGAAATTGGCGCGAGCCAACCCGTCCCTGCACGCGGAAAAGCTGATGGCTACCCGGCAGATCTTACAGCATATGCTGGGTCGTTAACCATCCACAGCTAACTAGTAATTTGGTGCACGATCTTACACCTGGACTTCCATTATTGCCAATTCTCTATATTCCTTCTAATTGCCTTTGCAACTTGGGTCAGCGCTTCATCAATATTATCATGGCTGGCTATGGATTTTGCATTCTTGGGCTATCCTTGCAATTTTGAAAAGGCATTCCTTCAAAGTCGCAGTCCCGAAGAAAGACAGGAATCACCCTTTTTCGCCTTAAGTAAACGACATGTTAAGTCTCCGATAAATGAGTTCCATATGCGGGAATGGGGTTTGCCGGGGATTGGTCCCTGATCGAAGAAATAGGGCAGTTAATAAAATTGTCTATTTTTACCAGTTAAAACAAAACCTTATGCCCATCACACTCAAAACTCATAAAATGCTCTGGGGCAGGTCTGCCAGTAAATGCGCCATTTGTCGGGCCGATTTGGTGGAAGACATGTCGGAGACAGATGACCCTTCGGTGTTAGGCGAGGAAGCACATATCATCGCACGGGAGAAGGGAGGTCCAAGGGGAGATTCAGACTTGCCGGAAGAGCAACGGGACAAGTATGCCAACCTTATCCTGCTTTGCCAAAAAGACCACAAAATTATTGATGACCAGCCTCGAAAATATACTGTTGAAAAGCTTCAGGAAATAAAAATGCAGCATATTAAATGGGTTGAAGATAATTTGCACCCAGATAAGGGAAAACGTATTGACGAGGAGGAGTATGCAACTTATATTGAGGAATTTATTGCATTGAGTGGTCTCGATCAGTGGAATGAATGGACTTCTTTCCTGCTGTCCGCTGGCATACTTGAAATGAGCAAAACGCAATATGACAGCTTATCCAAGTTGAATGAATATCTGCTTGGCCGTATCTGGCCCGGACGCTATGCTAATCTAGAATTTGCTTTTGCCAACTTCCGCGTAATACTCAATGATTTTATGCGCCTGTTGTCAAGGCACCTCAAGAAGGAAGGAGACGATTTCAGCGTCCCACAATTTTACCGGGATTATCGAGGCGGAGACTCATCTGAATATGATGCCGGCATTGAGCGTTACGAATATTATATAGAGTTACTCCAAGACCTGCTGTTGGAATTATCGAGGGCCGTCAATTATATCATTATCCAGGTTCGGTTGTATATCTCCCCTTCGTTCCGTACAAGAGAAGGCTTGCTACTGATAACCGTGGGGCCGGATAGTGATTTTTCATTTAAAACCTACCGCGCAGAATACAAATCCCGTGACCCCGCTGATATTAAATACAAGAACTTAAGGCATTTTATGACAGCAAGAGCCGCTACTTACCATTTGGGAGAAGGCGTGCGCGAGGAATATGTGCGCGGTAGCTGATATATAAGCTGGCAACCATAGCCCCCAAAGTTTCTACTGTGAATGGAGGCAGCAACTGCAAAAAATATTTGCCTCAAAATCGATATCTAATATTAAGTACGCCTTTGTATGCTTTTTCGTCTTTTAAACTATTAAACCATGACGCGTGCCAAAAGCATCTATACTTTAATTAAGGGACTTAGTGAACCCGAATGGAATTATTATGAAGAGATGCCGGACAACAAATCTTTAGCAAAACCTTTTGTAACCGATAAAAACGCAAAGGAATTCATCAAGGACTTTTTTACAAAGGGCGGCAAGGACCTAGTCACTGAACGTTTCCGCTTACAAGATTTTGGGATACCAAGAGCTGAGCATACAGTATCCATTTATTTTCTAGGCATATTATTGTATCACAATAGCTCTTTTTACGACAAAATTTTCTATGACGGCAAGATAAATACCCGCTTCGATTTTTTTTCCTTTATCTGGTTTATAACTTGTCTCAGTCATGACTTTGCTTTTTATCAGGAAAGGGATGAATCGTTATGCGCATCGATGCCGGACATCAACGCCTTACTGAAGCTGAAAGCAATCCAGTATAACCTGCTTGAACAAGAGATAGCGAATGTGCCGAAGGATTTCTTTCAGCTAATTCCACATTACTACAACATGCGGCACTCAGATGCTCGTACAGACCATGGTATCCATGGCGGCTTGATAGCCTATGATGTCCTTGTTGATAACCGCAAGCAGCGCAAACAGATGAACAATATCGAGTGGCTCTGGGAAGAGTATCTTGATAAAGAATATGCCTATGCAGCCGCTACTGTTGCGATACACAACATGTGGCTGCCGGGTGAAGCTGACAGTGAGAAATACATCCTCCATGGGCTTGCCGCCCTGATTGGCAGAAAAGAAGTTGCCTTTAGTGAAGCACCGCTACTCTACCTGCTGGGTCTTGTGGATACGCTTGACCCGGTGAAAGCCTACGGCAAAGACGGAATAGCGGCTGAGTTTATCCTGCGCAACACTTATCTGAAGTTTCTTTCTCCTACGAGGTTTGAAATAACCGTCTCCTCAAAGCTTAAACCCGGTGTTCTTCACAACCAAGGTGCCAGTCTGACAACCTGGCTCGATGTAATAGTTACACCTATTAAGAGGGGCGTCCAAGTGAATCTCCGCCTGTAATCATTTACCTAATCCCTGGTCATTGGGATTACCGTTGCACTAGGATTAACAACTGCATCAATATTAGTTTGATCAGAATGGCTGTTGTCCGCGCTGCCAGAATTCCTGAGATTCTTTAAATCCCCTTTCTCATCAAACATCTTCTTCTCCACCATTTCCATATTCTCGCTGATATTCTGTCGGTTGGCTCTCACATATATTTCAGTAGTTTTAACTGACTTATGTCCCAGCATTTTACTAACCGTTTTAAGAGGCACCCCGTTATTATACGCTACCTCATTGGCAAAGAAATACCTTGCCTTGTGCGTCTTGAGAATAGCGTTGAATTGGCCGATTTTGCCAATTTCCTTCAGGCAGCGGTTATATTGTTCATTGCTCGGCACCGGCAGCAGGCGGCTGCGACGGACACATAAGGGATGATTTTTGTATTTGTCTAAAAGCTGCAAGGGCAGGGGTAGCAAGGGCAGTGTTTCGTCTCCCCCGGTTTTTTGCCTGTTCTTGGAGATCCATTTCTTACCGTCGCTCCCTATTATGATATCTGAGGGCTTAAGGGTATATACTTCCTGGTAAGAGAGGCCGGTAAAGCTGCTAAAAAGAAAAATATCCCGGATAACATTCAACTTCTCTTCTTTAAAATCTGTGTCTATGAGTCGTTCCAGTTCCTGCATGGTCAGCCAATCATGATGCGGATCGATATATCGACACTTAAATATGGAAAACACATTATTGTTTACCCACCCCTTTGCTACTGCCCTATCCATTAGCTCCTTTACGCACTGTGCATATTTCGTTGCCGTATTGGGAACGACCTTGTGTTGAACAAGCAGGTATTTATACACCTCGTCTATGAATTTGTATTCAATTTGATTAAGAGGCATATCTTCCAGGGAATAGCGATATTGGAGGAATTCGATATACCGCCTTTTCCTGCCGATCCATTTTTCGAGGGTATTGGGTGACCGGTGCCCCGCAAAAACCAATTGCATGAAATTCAGTAAATATTCATTTAATAGCAACCCGAAGGTCTTCCGGTGCTCTTTGTTGTCAAAAATAAAATTTGCCATTCTAACCTGCTCTTCCAGCAATTTACCTATTGCCTCTTTTTCCATTTCTAATAGCCTCTTGCGCTCCGGGGCCGGAATTCGGCCGTTCTGGAATGCCCGGTTGAATCTTTCATAAAAGGCAAGAAATTGGATGATCAGGTTGTCCACGCTTTCACCGAGTTTGACATTTGCTTCTTTTTCATTCCGCAATTGTGGGGCTGAAACATTGGCCCTATACGACTCTTTTACCAGGGTCAGCGTAGCAATACCCGATTTGGCCTTAACCAGGTCAAAATGCCGCTGTAGGTCGGTTTGCACCTGGGCGATCTTTCGGTTAAAAACCTTAGCCTTGGGATCATCGGCTGTGACGATCTTGTTTTGGGTGTCCCAGTGTTCGGGCAGGATGTGCACGCCTTTGACGACCCGGTCGCTCACCCGACCGTCAATCTTGAGACGGGCGTAAATGGGGACCTTACCGGTCTTTTGGTGTCGTTTGTTCGGTTTGGGAAAAAAGAGGATGGACTGGTTTTGCTGGATGTACATACGAAAGATTTTAATGGTTGAAAAATCTTTCCTATGCGTGGTGGACCGAAGCGGCGGGATTTTTACCGGGTTGGTGGCCCGTAAAGGTAGGCCACTTTAAAGGTCACCTGATCAGGCTCCTTTTGAGTTGTTTTGAATTGACGCCAATCCATCGAACAATTTGTGCCCCGCTGGTGAAAATCCTTAACAGATAAGGCTTTTCAGCAAAAAAGGACACTTTCTACAAGTGCCCTTTGTGACCCGGATTGTGGCGGGATTTATTTTACAACTTGCTATTAATCAATTATTCAACTACTGTAGACAATCGAAGTACCTCAAAAAAGCCCCCAT
>Ga0307511_10002710_pt1 | contig 18434 bp, 12 predicted proteins | sample 13_EM_MG_FD_200266 | JGI IMG/M metagenome (GOLD analysis project Ga0307511, IMG submission 200266) | Populus trichocarpa ectomycorrhiza microbial communities from riparian zone in the Pacific Northwest, United States - 13_EM | ecosystem: Host-associated > Plants > Roots > Unclassified | place... | reverse complement strand
GATTCAGACTAAGTTTGCTAAAAAGGTTAAGTTGAGGAGGAAAAATGAGAAATATAAAGCAAATTGAACCTAAACATACAATTCAATTTCACTTAACAAATCTTTTTATTTTTCTAAACACCAAAACCTTAAAAAAGGTCACATAATCAATGGAGATGCATGCATGCACATATATATATATATTAAAAAAAAAGTAGAGACTCTCAACTAAAAAAGTTTTACAAGTATAGGTACTGAATTTTTCGTTATAACGACGACGTTATTGAAATAACTCTACAAAATTTAAACCGGATATTCCCCGGTTCTTACAGGAGAGAAAACTAATCTCACCAGATGGCGCACATACCGAAGACAACACAACAGACATGAGTTACATGACCGAACAAACCGACACGTGACATATCTCCTCCCACTATACTCATTCGTGTCCTGTCCCAAGCAAACGTGCATTGTCGTTTGAAAAAACCATCACCAACGCCGATTCGAGAAGCTACGGTTACCAGAATCCGATCAGTTTCTCCGATCATACCAGGTAGTTGGATTTCCGATCGTGATTGATTGACTGATTGAACTGAGGAATTGGGTTTTGATAGATAGAGAGGTGAAAAATTGGAAAAGATGAACGAAATATTTGAAGGATACGAGCGTCAATACTGCGAGCTCTCTGCTAATTTATCCAGAAAATGCACCGCTGCTCTTGCTCTTGATAGAGGTACGTACGTATTCTCAATTATTTATTTTCATTTTCTTTTGATTTTAATTTTGATTTTGATTTCGTGGAATATATATTTATTTGCACAGAGCAAAAGAAGCAAAAGATATCTGAAATAAGAGCTGGATTAGAGGATGCTGAATCTTTGGTACCTTTAAAAAAATCCTAATCCTGATTCTCCTCACCCAGGAATTTATGTATTATTCTTTATTTATTTCTTAAAAAGTTTAATTTTGCAGATTCGGAAAATGGATATGGAAGCGAGAAACTTGCAGCCGAATGTGAAGGCGGTTCTTCTGGCTAAGCTGAGGGAGTATAAGTCAGATTTGAACAATCTGAAAACTGAGGTTAAAAGAATTGGTTCTGGTAATCTCAATGCATCTGCTCGCGATGAGCTCTTGGAAGCTGGAATGGCTAATTCATTGACGGTATGTCACTCTCTCTCTGGGTTGGTTTGTACTCTTACGCATTTGTTTTGGTAGATTTTATGTAGGATTATGATTTTCATTATATATATATATATAGGCTGTTTGTCATTGTGGTGTGTGCTACAATTCTAATTCCAGCTACACGCTATAATAATAATAGTAGTAATAATCTGTATTTTGGTGCAGCATCAAAACTCAAAAGCAATCTGGGTGTATATTTTGATGAATAAATGAATAGCCTGTTGTGAGCAAAATTTCATTGTAGTTTTGTGGCTACTTCTCTTAAAATCTGCAATGCAATTCTGAGTCTCTTTCTTGTTCTTAGTGTTGAATATATATTTTGACAATTATGGTTTGGGCAACTGGAATAGGCCTCAGCAGATCAAAGATCAAGATTGATGATGACAACAGAAAGGCTAAATCAGTCCGGTGACAGAATCAAGGATAGTAGAAGAACTATGCTTGAAACCGAGGAACTTGGTGTGTCTATTCTTCAAGATTTGCATCAACAGCGACAGTCTCTCTTGCATGCCCATGACACGGTATTGATTTCATTTGCATCAAACTGCCGTCTCTGAACATTGTTTACTTTCATTCTAGCAAGTCTGTTTTTTTCTTTATTTACTAGTGATATTTGAACGTGTTGAATGACAGTTATAGTTTGACTGACTCTAAATTCTGATGCATTATTAGCAAGGCAGCCCTTGGTAGCATACCACAGTTTCCTTTTGATCTTAATCAGTGCTTTACTGTAAAGGGTTTCACTGAGTCTGGGAAGTAATGGAATTGGGATTTGGAACTAGTAACGCCATATGCCCTGTACTCATTTTATGGTTCAAATATTTTCAGCTTCATGGAGTGGATGGCAACATCGGTAAGAGTAAGAGAGTGCTGACTGCCATGTCAAGGAGGATCAACAAGAACAAGTGGATTATTGGTGCCATTATTGCTGTCCTTGTGGTTGTCATCAGCTTGATCTTGTACTTCAAACTCAAATAGCCAAGATATCCCTTGTTTCCGACCCGCGTGTTTTATCAAGACATGTCTTGATTTTTTGCTTTTCCTTCTTTTGAATTCGGTTGTGTGTGATTTTGCAATCAACTGCTGATATGAGTGAAGTTTTTGATTTATATATAGTCGTGTACTTTTTATCCATTTTAATTATATATGGAGTGAATTTTGATGAACTCATGGCGTCTCTTTCCCATTACGGTATTCTTTTTGGACATGAGATACTTCAGGAACTTACATAGCTGACTGGGAACAGAAAAGTTTGCACTCATCGTGAAGAAAAAGCGAAAATAGTATCCATCCCAAAGCAATCGGAGAATTCACCAAAGATTGTTGCTGCAAATACATGCTGCATTCTGCTTTCTGGGTGACGGGCTAGAAGTCGTTGCCTTATTGCTGAGAATTTATACGATACATGCTTGACTCAAAGTCCGTTCCCTAAGATGGTACTAATCTTTTACCAAAGGAGCCCTCCTAGTTCATGCAAGTGAAAATGGGAGTTCTGGCTGGGACCTTAATTTTCAAGAAAAATAGGAGGTACTAGATAATTCCCAGAGCCACGCCGCCACAGGACCAAAAATAATGTTTATGTACTCGGTCGAAATAATAGGTTAAAAAATATTTTTAAAATGATTTTTTTTAACAAAAAAATATTGAGGTGACAACTAATTGGATTATTTTTTGTCAACTTAAATTAACCTGTCAAACCCGTAATTTGAATTATAAACTTTATCGAGTTTAATAACTTTTTTTAAAAAAATATTTTTATTTAATTATATGATAAAAAAACAAGTGCTCGCAAAACTGAATACCAACTCAATATTAGGACTTTCTTCTGAGACCATAATAACCCAATAAAAAGTAAACCGGAATAAATCATGAGGTTTAATTCATAGTAATTATGTTTTTTTTAACCATTTTTATCTAACAATATGATAGAAAAAAAATAGACAATAATAAAACTGAGCACCAATTCAATGCAAAGATATATTTTATTTAGACTACAATAACCCAGCATAAAGGAAAACAAAAATATTCCCAGAGCCACGCCGCCACAGGACCAAAAATAATGTTTATGTACTCGGTCGAAATAACAGGTTAAAAAATATATATTATTTGATTTTAAAAATATTTTTAAGATAATTTATTTTTAACAAAAAATATTGAGATAACGACTAATTGGATTATTTTTTATCAATTTAAATTAACCTGTCAAACCCACAATTTGAATTATAAACTTTATCGAGATCAATAACTTTTTTTTAAAAAATAATTTTATTTAATTATAAAAAAACAATCGCTTGCAAAACTGAATACCAACTTAATACTAGGACTTTTTTCTGAAACCATGATAACCCAATAAAAAACAAACCGGAATAAATCATGAAACTTAATTCATAGTAATTATATTTTATTTTTGGAACCATCTTTTATCTAACAATATGATAAAAAAAATAGATAATAGTAAAATTGAGCACCAATTCAATGCAAAGATTTATTTTATTTAGACTACAATAACCCTATATAAAAAAAACAAAATAAATAACAAAACTCAATTTATAATAAATTCAATATTAAAAAATATTAATAAAAACAAAGAAAAAAGAGAAAAACAAATATGATAATGTTCCAATGAACAAACATGTGAAAAGAAACGAAAATAATATAAAAAAAATCAATTTCTAATAAATTTAATGTTAAAAATAAAAGGAAAAAAAAATGGTATTATTGATTGCATAGGGAAACAATGATATCCTCGGACACTATCAAATCAGAGTTCATAAAAAGAGCCCTGCACCTGTAACCCAGAGGCAGGGACACGTGTGGAGAGGCGCTAGTGTGGGCAAATAAATGCCGATGACAATTTGAGCATTACATTTGAAAGTATTATGGACCAGATTATTGAGACTTATATTAATTTTATAATAAAAATTAAATCGATGACACTAATTCAATTTGAAAGTATAAAAAAATATATATATACATGTTTTTTACATTACCAGAAAGTGATTGTATATAAAAGAAAAAAATATTATTGATATATTTTTTCTTTTAAAAAACCGTAAAAAAATTGTAAATAAAAACTAAGAGAAAACCTCTAAAATATGTTTTCTAAACTCATTATAAATTTGAAAAACTTGAAAATTACTTTTTTAATTTTATAGTTAAAAATATATTATGTTTGAAAAAAATTCTAATTTTATTTTTTTTAATATATATATATATATCTCTTTTTTGTTTAATCATCATTATGTGTGAGAAAATTTTATACTATTTAAAGAGTAACTAGTGATATTTTATTGGGTAATGTTTGGTTATTGTCCTAGAATAAAAATGACAAAGACAATTGAAATAGAAATGTGTTAGGTTTAAGAGACAAATACATAAAAATAAATTTATTATTATAAAATTTATAGTAAATTTCTGTACTTTCAAAACAAGAGGTACAAAAAAGATATGCCTCCAAAAATAATATTTATTATTTTTTATTTATAAAATATCCTTATAAAAAACTCACAATTCTAAAATTATCCAACTAAAGCATGTAACAATAAAATTAACTATTATAATAATTTCAAAACTCAACTCGGGGGTCGATCTAGGGCAAAGTTAGGGTCATTGGTCAAGACCTCTAATTCACTTGAGTTAGCGTAAGAATAAAAATGATTATTATTATAGTTTTAAAATCTAATTTAGAGGTCGACCCAAGGTAAGTCTCGGGTCACGAGAGGGGTTGATCATTGACCCATGTCAACATAATGATAAAATTGATATTATTACAATTTTAAAACATGACTCGGGAGTTGACCTGAGGGCAAGGTGGCCCGGGTCATGTGTTGGAAGGGTCAACTGGGTTGACTGAGATCAAAATAAAAATAAAACTAGTTGTTCTCATGGTTTTAAAACTCAATTTAGGAGGTCAACTCAAGGCAAGACTTGGGTCACAGATCATGAGGGTCAACCCGTGTCAATGGAAGGATAAAGTTGTTATTATTATAGTTTCAAAACCCAATTTAGGAACCAGATAGGGCAAGACCCGAGTCACTGGTCGGGAAGGCTAACTCAGGTTGACCCAAGTCAATGTATAAATAAAAATAATTATTATCATAGTCTTAAAACCTGACTCTGAATTTGACCCGAGGAAAAGTTTAGATCACGAGTCGGGATGGTCAACTTGATTAACCTAATTTTTAAAGAAAAATAATCAAAGTAACCTTGTTTTGACCAAAATGTTTTTAAAAAAATTAACTGGTTTTTAACTTGTGTTTTATCATGGGTCGACTTAGGTTTTTGATCAGGTCAAAATAAGTTAATCCTTGCTTTATTTTTACTTAAACTCGGACCATGCGAGGCCCAAAATTAGCTCGATTTCGAGTCAACTTGTCAGGCCAGTCCTGGTTTTATAACTAGGGTTAGTATAATATTGTTAATTTCAACACTTAATATAAACTAAATAAAAAAAAATATCTAATTATTTTTTAAAAATATATAAATTTGATAATGATACATATTAAGGGTAAAATATATATATTTTTTATTTTATCTTATTTGTCCACCATAACCTAAGAGCATACATAAACAATTACTTTATCTTCTGCACCATTATAAAGCACAATTTTATCTTTGTTTTTTTATCTCCATTATCTTTATTTTTTTTATTTGAGAACAATAATAAAAGAAAACAAAATAAAACTCATAATCTATATATATAAAAAAATTAGTAAGAATATCTTCATTTTTTGGCAGGTAAAATCTGAAGGAACTAATGAGCCCAATAGTCTGATCCCCGATTGAAGGAAAACGAGGCAATTCATTAACGGCTACGGTTTTCTCAAGAAACAAAGGAAGAAGAGGCGGCAAAATGGCTATCAATGTCTTACTCTGCACAGGTAAGAAGGAAGGAAGGAGACCCATCTGTTTGGTTTGGTAGCTTAGAAAATCCTCAGAATAATCAAATCACATTCTTGTCCAAAACCCAATTCATATGAAATGTTCAACCATCAACTTCACCACTCTCCAATCCCTCCCTGCCCGCTTCCGCTCTCTCCTCCGCTCTTGCGCCCGCAACTCCTCTCTTTCCACTGGCAAAAAACTCCACGCCGTTATCCTAACCTCCGGACTTGCTTCCTCATCCCCCAACACCTTCCTCCTCAACGCCCTCCACCACTTGTATGCCTCCTGCGGCGTTACATCCTCTGCACGCCACCTATTCTACCAAATCCCCCGCTCACATAAAGACGTTACAGATTGGACTACCCTGTTAACCTCCCTTGTTCAACACGGAACCAAACCTTCTGAAGGGTTTTTTTTCTTCAAAGAAATGAGGAAGGAGGGTGTTGTTCTTGACGATGTTGCCATGATTTCTGTGTTTGTATTGTGCACGCGTGTGGAGGATTTAGGGATGGGAAGACAAGCGCAAGGGTGTCTTGTGAAGATGGGTTTGGGGCTTGGGGTTAAGGTGTGTAATGCTATAATGAACATGTATGTGAAGTGTGGGTTAGTTGAGGAGGTGAGAAGAGTTTTTTGTGAAATGAATGAGCGGAATGTGGTTTCGTGGAGTACACTGTTGGAGGGAGTGGTGAAATGGGAAGGGGTGGAGAATGGGAGAGTGGTGTTTGATGAGATGCCGGAGAGGAATGAGGTTGGTTGGACTATAATGATTGCAGGTTATGTGGGAAATGGGTTTTCTAGAGAAGGGTTTTTACTATTGGATGAAATGGTTTTGAGGTTCAGGTTAGGATTGAATTTTGTTACACTTTCTTCAATTTTATCTGCGTGTGCACAATCAGGGGATGTCTTGATGGGGAGGTGGGTTCATGTTTATGCTTTGAAGGGAATGGGAAGGGAGATGCATATCATGGTGGGTACAGCTCTGGTGGACATGTATGCAAAATGTGGCCCGATAGATATGGCATTCAAAGTCTTCAAGTACCTACCAAAAAGGAATGTGGTGGCGTGGAATGCAATGCTTGGTGGGCTAGCGATGCATGGAAGGGGTAAATTTGTGTTGGATATATTCCCAAAAATGATTGAAGAAGCTAAGCCAGATGATCTAACTTTTATGGCTGTCTTAAGTGCTTGCAGCCACTCAGGTTTAGTTGATCAAGGCTACCATTATTTTCGTAGTCTGGAATCAGAATATGGAACAACACCTAAGATTGAACACTATGCTTGTATGGTGGATATTCTAGGCCGGGCCGGTCATTTAGAAGAAGCTGTGATGTTGATAAAGAAGATGCCAATGTGTCCAAATGAGGTTGTTCTAGGATCCCTTTTGGGTTCTTGCAATGCCCATGGAAAGTTACAGCTTGGTGAGCGAATTCTGCAAGAGCTGATTCAGATGGATGGGCATAATACAGAATATCATGTATTGCTTTCGAACATGTATGTTTTAGAAGGAAAGCAAGACAAGGCTAATTCACTCAGACAAATCCTTAAGAGTAAGGGTATTAGAAAGGTCCCTGGAGTGAGTTCTATTTATGTTGGTGGAAATATTCATCAGTTCAGTGCAGGGGATAAGTCACACCCACTGACAAAGGAAATTTATCATGCATTGAATAATATGATTCAAAGGTTGAGATTGGCTGGTTATGTACCCAATACTACTAACCAAGTTTTTCCAGGTTCTGATGGCAGGGAGGGTAGCAGTGAGGAGATGGAGGAGAAAGAGCAGGCATTGTTCTTGCACAGCGAAAAGCTGGCAGTCTGTTTTGGGCATATAAGCACAAAACCTGGTGCACCTCTTTATATATTCAAGAATCTACGCATATGCCAAGATTGTCATTCTGCTATTAAAATTGTTTCTAAGATATACAACCGAGAAATTGTAATTAGAGATCGGAATCGTTTTCATTGTTTCAAGCATGGTTCATGTTCTTGCTCTGATTATTGGTAAATATAAATGCAAAGCAGATATTTGAAGAAATTAATTGATGAGCCGCATCACGAAGTCCCGCTTGACTGGAATGTTTTAGTTCTCTCTTAATTAAAATCTGCTCTCTCCTACAAGGACTCATCAGATAACAACATTATTGTTTTTGGAATCTGGCTTTGATCATCGTGGGAGGGATTTAATTACAAAGGGGAGGTTGAAGAATTGGTTGAAGCTGAAAGAAAGTTGTTTGCAAGGCTGATGATGAGTTGAAAAGGAAAAGGCGGCGTTTCTTTCACAATGCTGCTCACCTAGATTCTTTGAAGGCATTTTCCTTTACATTGTTTGCTGAATGGGGTGACAAGAGTCAGATATCCACCATAGGCTACTGATGAGAATGGTGATGTTCTCAGTGGAATTGTTGGGTAAGCTTTGTGTACTACTGCCGCTGTTGTTGGTTGGAAGAGCATGGTGTCTCAGATATTTGAGGAAATAGTTGCTCTGCCTGGTGAAACTCTTTCTTTTGTTTTTAGGATCCAATCATTACTTTCATGCATTCAGTTTCATCATCTAACAAATAGGATTGAAATGTGGTTGGGTAAATCAAAGAATTCTCAGAGTCAAAAACGTTGCCATTCACCAAGGGCACAGCGAAGGCTATTTACAGGAGCAATTGCTCAATCAGAAACAAACTTATCAAACAGAACATGCCTCATCGACAAGATCAAGCACCTTGTTGTACTAATTAAATTTTGTTCATTACACACTGTGGTACTTGAATAGGATTTTGTTCATATCTTGCTTGAATGAAGTAATATCCGAACAAAATAGTTGATACTGTTTCTTTCAACAAATGGGGATGTAGCTTGAATGGTAGAGCGCGACGGTTCATTCCCCCGCATCTCCAGAAATCATACATTTTCACAGAAACTCATTTTTATATCTATCATTTTCTGGCCAGAACATCCAGTTCTGCACAACAACAAAAATGGGAGTTCGTAATCCTATCATATTTCACAGATTATTTTAACAACACAGTATCATGCAGTGCCTGCCAAGGTTATCATTCATCAAAAAGAAACAAAATAAATCAAAGTTGCTGACATCATGTCAAACTACAGTTATTCCCCTCATCATATTCATGTCTCCAGTCAATCCTGGTTTCAACTCCAACATTGACAAAAGTAGAAACATGTGCTATCCGGATAAAAAAAGTTCTACAACTCAGTCAGTTGTCCTCCATCTGGCCTTTCTTTTCCATTTGCTTTGACCTTCGAATGAATGCGCCTAGCAAGATGCAACTTTTATATTGATCCGTAAGTTCAAAAGGTTTGAATCTATCAAACCCGATTCTTAGGTGTCTCCTGCTTGAATTTGCTATAATCGGCGAGCAAGCTACTATTAACTCTAAGCTTCATGTTCTCCACCAGTCCCCTTAATACCTGTTCTTGGAACATATATTTTAAACAGGTTGATTAGGGCAAAAATACACAAACAGTCATGCATGCACAGACAGCATATTGTTAGTTTTCTGTTAAACCATTGTCAAAGAATATCATCAGTTTAAGGAGATTATTATGGCCTAACCGACTCTGCAACAGGCTGGCGAACATTTTCAGGAACCATAGCAAGCACAGGAGGAAGAACGAAGCTTATATTCATCTCTAGTTGACCTTTGAGCCTGGTTCGTACTCCCTGTCTATCAGGGTATAATGCTCCTTTTACACCAAGAGAAAATTGAGATGGTTGAAAAATATTATCAAGTCCTTGAAGCTTCCACCTGATCTGCAAGAGAGTACTTCCATATAGAGGTGACATGAGCAAATATAAAAAAATGTAATTATGAAATTTTCATTGATGACTGCTTGAATATCTTTAAAGCTTACAACATCAAGCTCGAGAACCTTCGTGATCTCTTCAGGAACTCCCGGTGGGTAATCTCTCCCTCCTGATTTACATCTCAATCTCATCTCAACTACTGGCCAGACAGTGAGGAACAAGAAATTTATGGGCAACATCTGAATTCTCCATTCTTCCTGGAAACATTAAACACACATATATTACAGAGAGATTCTGCTCCCCTATGCCTGAAAGACAATAGCACAGAGGATTATAAAATGCATACTTCTAAGATGGTAAGTACAAAAAAGTCAAAATATTGCATATATAGAAACTAGAACTTATATTGCAAGCAAGCTTTAAGGTATGTTGATTTGGGCCTGCATTGACCTAACTAGCTCACCTGCACATTTATGCATGATACACTCAGGGCATGTTTGGCACGATGTCAGGGAATGAAAGATAAAACATGCTTAACTGATTAAGAATGTAGTGTAATCATATTGAATGATACATTTCTTATAGTTATTCCTTGTCTTCTATTTAATCAATTTCCATTTGCCTTTACCTATTCGTATATAGGAAACTTCAACAGTAAAATTTGTTTTCTTGTTCATTTGTTTTGCTTACATTTTTTTTTTTTTTGCAGCAAGCATGTGCAACAAACTTTGTGAGTGGCTGTAACTGGCATACAGTTGACAGGAACTACCATGAGGATTATGCAGCCTATTGTCTGCATGTGATTGATGTTGCTGGCTTCTTTGATCATTTCAGACATTGAGCTGTTCCATCTTTCCGCTCGAGCTCTCAACTCATGGCTGCTGTGACTGAGCAATACTTTGCCTGTGCTAATTCTGTCCATCTTGCTACTCGTGAGGTTGGGTTTATGCCACCAGATTGGATGATCATTACTGGGATTTCATTCATCAGCATTTCTTGCACACCAAGTTTCAGCGGCAGAGTTCTTGGAGCTTCTTGGTTTGACTTGGAGGACTCAGATCCAATTATATGGTCAATCAGTTCGTTATTGTATTGACATCGAGGCTCTTAGTTTCTTGGAAGCTGACTGGAGAGCTCCTTTAACAGACCAGCTGCATCGAAGGTCTCTTCTCAGTACATGATTGGGGGAAATTTTTTTCTTATTAACCAAGGCATCCCACTGTCTTTGGCGGGTGCCATAAGGGAACTTGATTTTTTCGCTCAAATTAATGGGGTTACTCTAACAATCTCGTCATTCCTCTGGGCCATGTGTCTGAAGGTCTCAACCAAATACCTGACACCTTTAGCTGGTTCAGTTACTTTCTCATGCTTTGGATTTAGAGAATTCGGTGGCCTTCAGCCAAGGTCATGAGAGGAACCATAATGCTTTTCCTTGCCTGAGCTGCCGGCCTTGTATCATGCATTTAACATGGCCTAGCATCCATAACTGCACTACAGTGCCGTATTCTTTTAGAGACATTTATGCGAGTTAAAATTTTGGAAAAAGCCACAATAACACATGCTCTATTTTTTTTTTCTTTTTACTACAAGTTCTCTTATCTTGCCTTCTCTGACTTAATGCTGGTCAACTTCGACCCTTTTTCCAGCTTTCTACTTGTGGCCGGTTCCAGATCTGGATGAGGATTTCTTCTAATAGAGTGAAATTCCTTGGCCAGCTCAAACTTGCTTGTGCCATTCCACTTGCTCTTCCAACACTCTCAAGCATGGTTCACAGTCTTCATTCTCCCCCAGAGGGATATTGGAGGGCATCACTCTCAAGCATGGTTCGCAGTCTTCATTCTCCCCCAGAGGGATATTGGAGGGCATCAGTGTGGGTACACTAATTGAAACTGAGGAATCATAAATGATGGTATCTTGGAGTCTGATATCATAAATGATGAGATCAAAGAAGTCTTATTCTGACCAATCCTTTCTTGTTTAAAGATATGTTTATTGGTCATCTATGTTCATTTTACCTTGTTCCATCATTAGGAGGATTGAGAGTATCTTAGCTGCTTTTCTCTGGAAGGATTGTTCGCTCTCCCATTCAGGGGCAAAGATAGCTTGGGCTTCTGCCTGTTATCCTCTTAATAAAAGTGGTTTGGAAATTAAAAGCGATAAGACTTGGAACAAAATAGTTATTCTCAAGCATTTTTTTAGACTCCTTTTAGACAGATCTTCAATTGGGTCAGGATGGGTGCGTAGTGTACTGCTCAAGGGTAGATCTTTCTGGCATGTAAGATCTCCTTCAATAAAAGCGTTAAGACTTGGAACAAAATAGTTATTCTCAAGCATTTTTTAGACTCCTTTTAGATAGATCTTCAATTTGATCAGGATGGGTGCATAGTGTACTGCTCAGGGGTAGATCTTTCTGGCATGTCAAGTCTCCTTCAGTATCTTCTTGGTCCTAGAGGAAGATTCTTCTCAACAGAGATTGGTGTGAAGAGATGTTTATTTCATGCATTGGTGATGCAACTATGACTTTCCTATGGTCAGATTATTAGTTGTCAGATGGGTAATGATTCTATGACCTATTGTCTTTCAGGGTGCTCCTCTATTGGGCTTCCCTGGAATGTCAATGTTTCAAACATCATCGAGGAGAGTACTTGGGCTTTTCCCCCAAGTAATCAGGAGTTACAACCTATTTGGGACTCAGTTCATTCTCATCCTAGGATTGTCTTACCAGATCACCGTGTCTAGAAGGGTCATTCATCAGGGAAGTTTACTATCGACTCAGCATAACAGTTTCTTAAAGACTTGAGGCCCACAAACCCTATGCATCACCTCCTCTGGTTTTTAGGACATTCCCGAGACACTCATTTACCCTATGGAGTGCCTCTTTGGGTTGTCTACACACCATAGATAGACTGCATGCTTATCAAATCATCACCTTTTCGGTATGTATACTTTATGGGTTGCATGTTGAGACACATGACTATTTGTTCTTTAAGTGCCTTTTCTCCGCTTCAGTTTAGGGGTACTATTACGAACATGACCCTTCTGGACTAGCCTACTAAGACATGGCGACATTTACTTTAGTGGGCATCCTCGCACTTCAAGAAGAAGAAAAAGTAAATGCATGTGCTTACTCGATTAGTCCTCTCAACTACGATTTACTTCATTTGGTATGAGAGAAATAACCAAGTCTTCCACCAATTTTATCAACCTTACCAGGATGTTAGTGAGGATATTTTCAAGCTTGTCTAGTCCTGTTCGATGGAGTTAGAGCCATGGTATCAAATTCCCCTTGATCTCAGGTTCGTTTGGTGTCTTCCAATGTCATAAGATCTTTTGCTTCTACTATTATTCAAGTTCTGCTTTTCAGGCCTGCTTTTGTTGCTTATCCAATCGATCGATTCTGGGTTTTTCAGTAAACAGTTGACCGATTTCTGGATTTCTAGTTTTTTGTTTGAATAAATGGTTGTCCGATTCTTGATTTTCCAAAAACCGGTTGACTAGTTACCATGTTGTTGGTTTGACACTCTGTTTTTCATACTTTTGAGTTTTCTTTAGCTTTCGCTTTGTTTTTTTGTTGTCTAAGGTCATTTAAATTCGGGCAACGAACCTTTGTGCTTCTTGAAGTATGCCACTAGTGTTTTGTACAGTTTTCTTTTTAATACAATTATACTTGTAAAAGATGGTGAGTGGCAGTCACCCATATAGTACCTGTAGAAGTTCCTTGGTGAAACGAGAACCGTTGATTAGTGGATTCCATCGTCACCAGAGAAAATAGCAGTAATTTCCAATCAATAAATGAGAATCATGTAAAGCTGCTCATGGAGAAGAAAGTTGGGATCCCACAAATAACAATCAATTGGACAACTTAGATAAACAGTGATCATTCTATGGAATGAGAAAACACTGCATACCATTTGACTGGCCGGTGATTGACAACGACATGAAAAAGAATTGATGGAAAACAGCAGCAAAGAAGACAGAGGTCATTTAATTCTTGACTACACATACAATCAGAAGGTCACTCAAAGCATAGATTTTTTTTATTAACCATACGAGGCTTTATATGTCAAGTAAATAAATGGCCCTTAACAATTTGAGTCAATGGTGAGGCAGATTCTAAATCATTTCAGTAATCAACACAGTGAACTGAATTTTCAAAAGATCAAAGGAAAACGAGGGAAAAGAAAAGGAAATTGCACGAAAGATATAACAGAAACCTCATTAAGTTGTTGGCTCCTCCTTTTGTCAGGAAATATGGCGCTGAAAACTCTAGGCTTATCCTCCAAATATCCATCAAAGGAAGCCTGCAAGGAAATAGAAACCAGCCATGTGTCACAGCACATAGATAGAGAAAGAGAGAGGAGAGGAGAGGAAAATTGGGGGTACCCCTGGAGACTCATAGAGAGGGATATCAGTAGTCATTCTTGAAGAGTAGGTGGCAGAATTCATTGCCATCTGATTCTTGATCAAAGGCTGCTTTGATTTTGGTTCAGGCAGTGCATGGCATTGCCGCTCATGCCTATTCAGCTTCTCTTTCCATTTCCTTGAGCTAAAATGTCCAACAAGCACCTGGTGCTGGCATGGGACAAAGGACCTTGCTGCAATTTCGCTCATTTCCTTTCAGCTACTATTGTTTTGTCTTCAGAAGGGAAGGAAAGCCTATCTTATTGGGTTTCTTTAATTTCACTTTCTTTTCAGCTTCGATTGTTTTTGTCCTTAGAAGGGAAAGGAAAGCCTATCTTATTGGGTTTCTTCACCTTGTCCAGTTCTTCACTAAGCAAGTTCTTGGAGATTAGAAACGTAGGCTCATGCCTTTCGGTCATGACATGTGGACCCACTCTGTTTTTTCCCTTTTTTCTTTCTGGTGGTTGTGAATTATTGGGGGTTTTAGGGTACCTGTGAATTCTCTTTACCCGGTAATTTTGAACTCTCTTTTTTTCTTCTTCTTTCTTGAGAATCATGGAACCCTGTGGTTCTAGACTTGGGAGTTGCTGGTTATAGCATGGCTCCCCACAATTGCCCACATATCCAGTCCAACACGATAATCGAAGACGATCTTGTGTTTGTCCCTTGAATTTTACTCAAGCTAATGAATCTTAAGACGATCAGAAAAGTATTGCACCACGGGCAACAAAGATTACATGCTTTTTCACTTCCATTCTTTCATTATCTGCTGGGAGCTTGCTTCATTCTCCACTGTTTGTTCATGCTTTTTACTGAAGCTTATAGTTTCTGTGCAGAATATGGTATCCTCAAGGCCCTTCATTGGCATAATAGCCAAGGCACCTTTCCGGATCTGGGACAAAGAAACAATGCATCAGAAATATGATCTGCTTCTTCTTTATCAGTGTTCTTGACCATGTCACTCATTTTGATGGGCAACCACATTACAAAAAGCAGCTGTAATTTCAGCTAAAGCGGCACATAATACAAAAACATGTGCCAATCATATGATGGAAGTGAACCGAAAGTAGATATGAACCTCAAAGAGGGCTTTATTTTTCTCTATTCTTTTTAGTTTTTGTGGGGCAGAGATTTAGTGGGGGGATAAGATTAATTACCACGAGATGGTTCATTCAGGGGAAGATTTATTTAACGTTATTTGTCAAATTTCATATTTATAGCAGTTCGCCAAAGTCAAAGCATGCATGATGATTTTAACCAAAATACATGTATCCTTGAAAGCAAGTTGCATTGCTCTTATTCTCCGCTTTACCCAAGTTATTCCATCCTACATGTCTGCTACAATGATTCTTCCAAAGAGTCCCCATGGACGTTCAAGGCACATATATGAAGTCCCCTCCATTGCCAGTAATCACATATCTGCATGGATGCGATAATTAATTAGAGCAGACCAAACCATCACAAGAAAGAATGCCAAGAGAACCAAGATAGGATCTCCTAGCCAGACAACCCTGCAAGAATAATGTATCAATGGTGATGGTATTGCCATAAGCAAATTATACCAGAAAGTTCGGTTGGCAAAAGATACAAGGACTATTATTTCATATAAGATGACAACTCAAGAGAGCTATTAAAGCCAGATCTCTGAGACACAAAGCTCATAGGCAGAAAATAAAAAATTCTGAGTGATCGAAGAAAGACATGAAAAAACAGAGTACTCTGATTTTGCATTTCATATCTCATCTACAACCAGCTTTAATCAGAATAACAGGTTAAATAATTGTAGAATTGTACTTCCGCAATAAATTACATAGTCTACGACTTCAAGTCAAATATCTGGATAGAAATACCAGTGTGGGTTGTCAGAAACAAAGGAAAATCTCTTAAATAAACATGGACATGTCAGAAACTTGGACTCATAGAAACACCAGATAGAAGTAGTGAAAGTTACATAACTGTAGATTTAATTTGAGGCCCAACTGCCCAACATAACTCTAGGAACATACCAAAACCATTAATGCTAACTGCAGAGCACAACTACGTCACTTCTAGTCTACATGATGTAATCTATCACAAGCTATATAATCAAGTTGAAACAAGATTGAAGAACAATAATGAAATGCTTGCTAGAAAAAAAGAACAAAAAGAAATAGGCAATGCTATGGAAGAAAAATAAGCACGGATCCTTAACCTACTGCATTAGATTACATTTCATTACACCCAACCAAAGTTACAAAGGAATTGACAAGTGGTTGTTGGAAGAAGTAGTAGAGAAGAATGACACTAATTTTCTCTCTGAAACAATAAGCCTACATCGGAAATCTGACAATTCTCAACTATAGGTACCTTGGATATTCTAATAGATGTCAAAATGAGGATATTTTAAAGTCAAATCTGAACACTTCAAAATTTTGTAAGAAGGATATTAAAAATTTCCTCAAGAGGTTCCTTGTACAATTCTGTAAACATACAGGAATCAACAATTTAATTTCCAACCAATCCGTTTGGAGCCCGCTCTAAAAGTCTAGGGTCATGATTCAGCTCTGTATAAGACATGCATTTCCCATTTCTATCATCAAGCAATAGAAATCTTAATAACTAGAGAAATAAATACTGTAGCCTCGATGTCAATAGTGCACCAAAACTACTTTGTTCGGGCTAGGGAGCAGATATGTAAAACTTTAAGGATCTATACAGAGTTTATGTGGTCAATAGAGTTTAAAATGCCAGGACATTTTCATTGCACAAGAATTCATGTTGGCTGACATTGATAAACCTATCAGACAACTTATGAATTTTATTGAGTCAGTACAATTCTTCCCAACTTCTCCAGAAGAAAGATGCTAATATTGCAAAAACCTTGACTAGGTACTTACAGGAGGCAGGAACAATAGACAAGAAAGGTGAAAGCCAATAAAAACCCACCTTGGAAAGACATAACCAGTTGACTCCTGGGAAGATTTTATGCTTTGAGCAATTAAAAGACCTGCTGATTTGCATTGGATATGACAATGTTCCAATAGAGCAGTGATATTCCCAAAAATAAAGTCCACGTAGCCTTCAATGTAGCAATCTTTCAAATACTGCTTCCCATAATGCAAATAAAGAGTATCCTAAAATAAGGAAATACACGAGCACATGATTTTGGGTTTGTGTCCATATGATACCTCCTCATATAGTTCAGAACTCCAATAATACATTGGCAGGGTACCAAAGCACACGCACTGGCTCATTATTGACTCAGACAATGTTAGCCTTAGGCACCAGAACCCTAGAGAAATAATCAAACAACTAACTCATTTATTTTCAAAAGATTACCTACTTCCCACTTATAGGAACAAGCTCATTCTTGATTGTTTCAAACCAATTCATGATGTTCGTCCATTTACAACATAGGTAGAATATCAGGCCTGCAATTTATCAATGATTAGTAAACTAATGCACGAGCAAGTTTGAATGATGATGTAGTATTATAATTGGCAGTTCACTAAGAGAGAGAATTACTCAACATCACTGTATTTAGCATCCATAAAATTAATAAGTTTGACAAGTAAATGGAGTTCTTAAATAATCAATGTCATCAGAAAACGTTGAACGATGAAGCAAATGATCCATGAAACCAACCAAATGAGACAGTTAATTTACCTGCCACCCAATGAACAGGCAATTATAGAATGCATACCAATCAGCTGTCACTCTAATTGCCACAGCTTGACCTGAACCTGGGGTAAAAGAAGATCAAAAACACAGATCAATTATTTGACAGCTTCAAATAATTTATTAAACAATTAAAGATGGTTCATTTTGAACAATGTAGATAACACCTCGAATCATACATTCTGACACAACCAATGGCTAAAAGAAAACAATTATCAAGTACTGTATTCACCTCCATTGTTCACACAACTAAGACTTAATTTCAAAGTATGCATAGAAAAAAAAATCAATTTTTCAATTAACAAAAATCGCAATTACTCATCACACCAACGAATACTGGTATAAAAACAAAAGGTCCCAAAACCTCAAACACAATAAAAATCCAAAAATCTTATTCCATCACAAGAAGCCACCAAAAAATTGACAACAGGAGAAAAGAGAGAGCCTACATTAAGCATAAAGATTAGTACATTACCTCAGGAGAAAATTTCTCAAAAGTGATAGTCTCAGTAATAAAACCCTCTCCTTCCACAACCACAGTCCCACACCTAAAGGTCCCAGTCTCAATGACCCT
>Ga0307511_10002709_pt1 | contig 18441 bp, 15 predicted proteins | sample 13_EM_MG_FD_200266 | JGI IMG/M metagenome (GOLD analysis project Ga0307511, IMG submission 200266) | Populus trichocarpa ectomycorrhiza microbial communities from riparian zone in the Pacific Northwest, United States - 13_EM | ecosystem: Host-associated > Plants > Roots > Unclassified | place... | reverse complement strand
GGATGGCTGCACGAACCACAGTAAATTATCGGCCGTATCACAAGTGTTCACCATCAAGTCAGATCACGGGTTGAGTGAGGCCGGGTATGACAAAATTATTGAATGGGTGAAAAGCATTTTACCTTAAGGGAACAAGCTGAAAGAGAACTTCTATCCTGCGAAGTCCATGATGAAACCCCTCGGTTTAGAATACCAGAAAATTGACACGTGCCCTAACTTTTGCATGTTATACTACCTTGAAAATGCTGAGCTGACCGAGTGCATGACATATGGGCATTCCCGTTACAAACCCAGAATTGGCAGGGGAAAGACTCTAGTGGCATATAAAAAACTTAGATACTTCCTAATCACACCTAGACTGCAGAGGTTTTCATGTCACCAAGGACTGTTGAGCACATGACATGGCACCAATCACATGATGCGGTTGATGCAGTGATGGTGCATCCTTCTGACGGCGAAGCCTGGAAACACTTTAATAGTGTGCATCCTCACTTTTCAGCTGAATCAAGGAACGTGCATCTTGGGTTGTGTACATACAATTTCAACCCATTCGCGTCATTTGTTGTTCCTTATTCTTGTTGGCCTGTCATACTCACGGTTTATAACTTGCCACGAGGAATGTGTATGAGGCCGGAGTTCATGTTTTTATCTACTGTCATACCCGGTCTAAGCAGCCCGGGCCGGAATATAGATGTTTGTCTTCGACCGTTGATTGATGAGTTGGCGCAGTTGTGGTCCTCCGGAGCTTTGACTTATGATATATCGAGGAAACAAAATTTTCTTATGAGGGCGGCTTTGATGTGGACTATCAATGATTTTCCAGCTTATGGAATGCTTTCTGGTTGGAGCACGCATGGGAAACTAGCATGTCCATACTACATGGAAAACAACAAGGCATTCATGCTAACAAATAGAGGTAAAGCTTTTTTTTTTTACTGTCACTGTCGTTTCTTGCCACATAATCACAGGTACAGAAAGAACATAAAAGATTTCTTTATTGGCATAGTTGAAAAGGATGTTGCATCCCCGCGTCTTTCTAGTGAAGAATTGCATGATGTTGTATCAGAGTACGGTGACATTGTGTTTGGTCTTCAATCAAGTAAGCAAAAGTTTCCTGGTTTTGGTTTGACCCATAATTGGGTAAAGCGAAGTATCTTTTGGGAGCTTCCTTATTGGAAGACCAATATGCTCCGCCATCACCTTGACGTCATGCACATTGAAAAGAACATGTTTGAGAACATTTTCAACACCGTCATGGATGTGAAGGGGAAGACAAAGGACAACATCAAGGCTAGATTGGATGTAGCTTTGTTCTGTAACCGTAAAAATATGGAGTTGATTTGTGATGAGTCACGGGTCATATAACCAAGAGCAAGCTTCGTGTTAGAGAAAAACGCACAACTTCGCGTTTTCCCGATGGACATGCCTCGAACATATCAAGGCTGATTAATACGGAGGAATGTAGATTGTATGGAATGAAGAGTCATGACTGCCACATGTTTATGCAAACACTCATCCCATTAGCTTTTCATGATTTGTTGCCAGAGGGGATATGGGATGCACTCACGGAGATCAATCATTTCTTTAGAGATATATGTTCTAGCAAGTTGAATGTTGATCACATTGAGAGGCTTGAAACGAATATCGTCGAGACACTATGGAGCATCTCCCTATGCATCTACCGTTCGAGGCAAAAGTTGGAGGACCGGTCCGGTATAGATGGATGTACCCATTCGAACGGTTAGATATTACAGTTGCAATGTAATTCATATATAAAAGTATTTTCTTTGTTTTTCTTAATTGAAAATATTTGATTAATTCAATGCAGGTACTTATTCAATCTCAAGAAAAAGGTTAAGAACAAGGCGCATGTTGAGGCTTCGATATGTGAGGCCTATATTGTTGGGGAGATCTCAACATTTATCTCGTACTATTTCAAACCTCATCTGAGAACGAGAATCAATTGCGTTCCCCGACATGATGATGGCGGTGAAGTGCCTTCCAGTGGGAACTTGTCAATATTCTTCAATCTTAGACGACCCACACCTAAAAATTCCGTAAGAGAAAGATATTTGTCGGAAATAGATTTCAAACAAGCACACAATTATGTTCTATTTAACTGTGATGAGCTGAGACCTTTTATTTAGTAAGTATATATATGTGTAAACTAATTAAACTTTGTAAATAATTTATATACTTGAGATTATATACCTCAAACATATCATACTGTCATTATCACTTACAGGCAACATCGACAATATTTGTTGTCCAATAACTCACAGCTGACCGAATCCCAGATCTTTCAATTACAAGATGAACAATTTGCCACGTGGTTCAGAACACATGTAAGTACTATCACAAACTCATCCTCACTTGCAAACTTACTATATGCATGTCATTACGAGAAAAAAATATATTGTTCATTGATGTACATTACATTCAAGGTTTATCAAATGGGAAGGAGTGCTGCTAAGTCATTGTCTTCACTAAGCTTGGGCCCTGAAAGAAACGTTAAGTGCTACAACGGGTATTTTGTCAATGGATATGTGTTCCCTACTGAAGAATACGGGCATGGAAGAAAGACATACAATAGCGGTGTTTGTGTTAAGGGATCGACTAGTAGTGAGTTAGAAGTTGACTACTATGGTAGATTAGAAGAGGTCGTCGAACTGCAATATCATAGCGAGCAGAATAGAGTGTTTTTATTCAAATACTATTGGTATGACACGACTGACAGAGGAATCAGAGTTGATCCGCCTATGGTCTGGTCGAAATCAACTCAAAAGCTAGACTCCGCAACATAAACGATGTTTTTGTTTTCGCAAAGCAATGTCAACAAGTTTATTACACATACACCCATTTCTTTAGAAAGGATCGATCAAGAGTGGATTGGTTGTCCGTTTTAAAAACAAAATCCAGGGGTCGTGTCGAGCTTGTTCAGGATGAGAACGAAAACACAAGTGTGCAAGATGAAGTCTTTCAAGTTAGTGAGTTGGTTGAACCATATCGAGTTGCTCCATCGATTGACTTGGAAAAAAAATCAAATTTTCATGTTTTCGATAATAGTCTTGTTGATGTTGACGTAAAGAAGTTGAATGTTGTTTTGTTCTGTACCAGACAAGCAAATGTCAATGAAGATGATGATATTCATATTGAAGATTGCGATGAAGGTGATGACTATTCAATTGACGACGAAGAAGAAGAAAATTCTTACTAATTATCAGAATGAAGCCCTGTGTAAAACATTTTTTCATGTAATAAATATTATGGATGATATATTTTGTAACACGAAATATTTATTTTATAAGTTTATGTATTGTTTAAGCACTGTTGTTATTGTTTTGTGCGATGGACAATTTATCATTTAAATGTTTGCAAGAAGGTAAATAGGTAACACAAATATAATCTTTCTTTACATGAACTATCACCGACGTCCATACCGACGACCTAAAGTTCGTCAGCATTTCACAGAGAGTTGAAAAATAATTACTGGAAAATGCCACAATCACCAACGTCCATACCGACAACCTAAGTCCGTCGGCATTTCACAGAGAGTTGAAAAATAATTACTGGAAAATGCCACAATCACCGACGAATGTGCAGACGGATTTAAATCCATCGGTATGATGTCGGCGGGTCAATATTACCGACAACATCACCGACGGACCGTGCGAATTCCAAAGGGCGGTGCATTAAATGCATCTCTGACCACGTCATTTTGCCGACGGACCGTGAAAATATGAAGGGTAATTAAAAAAGATGGTGTGAAATTCAAAAGTTATCGACGGCTTTTTGGAGCGTCACTGACGGAATAATTTGAATTAATATTAATTTTATAAGGTCGTCGATGAATCCGTCGATAAAACTACGCTATAAATCCAAGCGACCGTCCTTTCAGTTTATTTTTTCGCTTGCTTCATTTCACAGTTTCGTTTTTTCCTTTCATTTCCTTCAAGATTTTTGTGTTATTTTGGCTTGAAATATTTAGTCCAATCTTCAGCAAATTAAAAGGTATGTACTTCCTCTTCTTCATTTCTTAAATATTTTATTTTTGTATTTTTATTTTATTTTAGCTATTGTTATTTTTGTTATGTGTTTTGTTTTTGTGTGTTTTTATAATGTAGATAAATTCTTGAAATAAACACGTTATTAAGGTAAGCATATTTCATTCCTAAAGTCTATATTTTTTTTTAATTTATTGAATATATTTTATTGTTGTCTTGCCTTAGAATTAGTAATTGAATATGTTGGAATAATTAGTAATTTTACTCTATTATTGCATGATTTGTGTTTAACTATTTCCATTAATTTTAATTGTTAGTCTAGAGTTTTTTTTTTGAATTTATTGAATATATTTTATTGTTGTGTTACCATAATAATTGAATAATTTGTTGAATTGTAATTGTTAATGTTGAATTTACCTTGTAATTAGTAATTGAATATGTTGGAATAATTTGTAATTTTACTCTATTATTGCATGATTTGTGTTTAATTATTTCCATTAATTTTAATTGTTAGTCTAGAATATTTTTTTGAATTTATTGAATATATTTTATTGTTGTGTTGCCATAATAATTGAATAATTTATTGAATTTACCTTGTAATTAGTGTGGATGTTATTTGTATAGATGTTATGTTATATACAAAATTAGTATAGATGAGGTCAATTGGTTGTGGCTATTGTCAATATTTGCAGGTTTGTGGATTTGGGTAGTCTCCAGTATAGAGAAGGTGTTGTCGAATTTTTTTTAACATTCGAATTTAATTATATAATTATTCGTATAAAATTGTGTAGATGCGTAGAACGAAATCCACAACTCGATGCTCACGTATGGTCGTAGCTAGTTCTTCTAGCAGCGAGGATGACATATCCTTAGGTGCCTCTCAAGAGGAGGCACCTGTGCCGTCAACAGATGCTGCCTCTTCCAGCGCGGTTTCATAGCGCAGAGGCGGTGTGCCTTCGTAGCAGAATCAATTCACCCGCAAATACAAGGCACAGTGGAAGGACGGCCTTTCAATGTAAGTTTGTTAAGGTTTTAGTTTTTTTTTAATTATAAAATAATTTATGAACAACTAATCAATATTTCATTAATTTAATTTATTTTTAGGTTCACAAACATTGAGGCCGCCCGAGTAATATCATCGGCATTTAAATCATCGATGGAGATTCTATTATTTCAATGGAGTCAGGTATCCAGACATCCTAAATGGATACCTCAAATCGATGCATGGTTTGACCAATTTGAGGTTGGTGTTAATTTATAATTTCCAGCTTAGTTCTAATAATTTATTAATATAATTGTAAATAAATTATTATTTTTATTTACCTAATTATTTATACACAGTACAAATTCACCTGGGACAGGGTGCATGACAAAGTTGTGAGGAGGGTGTGGGAAAATCACGCGGCAACTAGGTAACATCGAAAACAATACAAGATTTTTTTAGAAAAAAAATTATGTTTCAAAATCTAATTTCTCGTTATGGAAGTAGGTTGCATGATTTTTGGTATGAATCACAAAAAAAGGCAAAAAACACCGCGAGAGATAAGGGTCTCCAAGGCTGGAATGACGTGGCGGTTTGGAGGGATTTCAAAATGATATACATCCCGACAGATATATGGCCGCACTATCTTGAGCACGTGACATCTGAGCGGTTCACACGACGCTCACAGTCCGGTGTTGGCAATGGAATCGGCCAATTCATGGCTCGGTGACAACGCATACCGGCGGCTCCGTTCCGTTTGCTGCACATGTAAAACGGATGGTAAGATTAATTTAAATGAAATATATTGTTAAGTTAATTTGTTGTTAATTATTTTTTTTCATTATAGGCTACGTCTCTTGGATGTGAGCCGAACCCAATAGAGTTGTTTATTGAGATGCATGTGCGGAGTCAAGATCGCCAAAAGGGGGCGCAACAGTTCGTTGACAACCGTCAACACTTTATGGTATGTTTGTTCAACCATTTTATTTCGTAAGTTATTATTTTTATTGAATTGAATATGATGATTACTTTTTGCATTTTTAGGAGACCTATAATAGCCGGTTGAGGGAGAGATATGGGGACGATCCTTCGACCCATCCGGATTTTGATTTGGATTTGTGGATGGAGGTTGGATCGTCTAGTGGACCCGATAAAAATCGAGTGTATGGGCTCTCCAACACTACGGTCGAGAACTTGCGGGCGGCCCGTAGTGTCTCAACCGTTGGGAGCTCTCAATCAGTATCGAGCACCCAGTCTAAGGAGTTCGTGGCCTTGCAGCAACACACGACTCAGCTCACTAAAAAATACGACCACCTAATGGCGGAATATACACAACTCAAAGCGAATCATGAACAACTTCGCCAAATGGTCCTGAACATGGCATCACAGAGTGGTGATACATGTTCGCCTCCTCCTTTTTGGTCGTATAACAACCAGCCTCCTCCTCCTCCTCCTTCGACTCCACTATTATGTTAATTTGTAATTAATATTATTTAACTTTAATAGTTAACTTAATATTTTTTTTACAACACATTCAGTTTGTAATGAATATTATTTAACTTTAATTTTTTTTGTTTTTGATGTTTAATAAAAAATTTATTTGCATAATTAGTTTTCTTTACTATTAATTTATATAATTTTATATTATTAATTCTAAATAATTTTTTAAAAACATATTTAAAAATAATCACAGAGGGTTTTACCGACAGACTGTATCCGTCGGCATTTGACAGAGAGCGGGAAATGTCAATCATTTTAGTGACAAATTTACAAACGAAATTAATCCGTTGGCATTTCACAGAAGCTTAGTGCAAATTTCACAATCACCGACGCCTTGACCGACAGAAATATTATGTCGGTAGTTCACACTCATCGACGGAATAAATCCGTCGATATATTTCAAGCGGGAACTTGTTTTTTTTTTGTGTGCAATTTCCGTCTGTAAAACCATCGGCAATTGTTTTTTTTACCGACTAATGTAGCGATGGAATGAGGCATTACCGACGAAAGGAAAGCCGACGGAAAAAGTCCGTCGGTGAAGGCGTCGGTAAAAATATTACCGACGAACTATGAATCATATACCGACAGAATATTGCCGTCGGTAAAACTGTGAAATCTTGTAGTTTCTTGTCCTCTTCAAAAAGTTAGATTTCTAAAAACTCATGCTAACTCTTGCTATGACTTAGCTCAATTATAAGCTTATCCAGTTCATCTTGCACCTCCTCTTCATTGCTAATTCTCTTTCTTTTAAGTTATTTGGTGACAAATGGTCCAGTTTCATCAACTATTGTTGGCTTTTGTACTTCAAAGCTATCAAAGACCCTGAATAAATCATTGTTTCTCCTAGCTCAATAATTAGGACTAACTAAGAATTCGACTTCTTCACCTTTGTGAACTAGTACAAGTTGTCTCCAATCTTGTTTGCTAACTTCTAATTTGGCTAAAGAATAAAAATCCTTGAATAGCCTAGTGTATTCAATTAAACCCCAAGTTCTTGGTATATATTGATGTAACAACCCGGCTTTTCAAGCCCAAAACAATGGTAAATGTTTTTTCTTTGTACTTGACACACATCGTGTCGAGAATCGGCGAACATGTTCCCTCACATCATCAAGATACAATCCATACATCAACAACAATCAACATTTCAATTAAAAGTGAATCTTACATAAACACATAATATTATGTTTTCATGATTAGCAGTTCACATTAAAAAAAATATACCTACATAGACATGAGTTTGCATTCCTATCCTACTAATAGTCATCATGAATTTTAAACAAAAGGATCTAATAATAGTTATACATTCAATTTATTGATTCATACAAAATACATCATGATTTAGAATGCAACTATATGATTCCTTGCAAAAGTAGGTTCCCGTGTAATGGGTTTTCCTAGGCACCTCGTTGGTGTGATGTCCCAGTCATCCGTTCTGATACCATTAGTCGAAGCTAATCATTTATTTGTCCTGGTCATCCATTCAGATACCATACGTTGAAGCTAATCATTCATTTGTCCCGGACATCCATTTGAATGCCATTAGCCGAAGCTAATCATTCATTTGTCCCGGACATCCATTCTGATGCCATTAATCGGAGCTAATAATTCATTTGCCATGAGCCGAAGCTAATCATTCGTTTGTCCCGGTCATCCATTCGGATGCCATTAGCCGAAGCTAATCAACCATTTGTCAACATTTAAGCATTTGGCAATCTGATGTCTGAACTAACACAATACAATAACATTCATGATAAAGTATTTCATTATTCAATGTTATTAAAAAGGAAGCTGAAAGTCACCTACTTGCAATAGAAGCTCTACCCGTGTTCCCCTATTGCTGCAATTGCACCACGCCTGTGGTCCCTTCTGCAAATCACAGGTTTATCTCATAAACTTCCCTCACTCAAGAATATGTTTTATAATAACCATATCAACCGTCAATAAATCTTTCTTTCAGTCATTTCTTTATATTTTATGTTTTTCCCATTACACCTATTAATATTATTGTTCTTTGTCCAACCATAGTTATCATTCTTTTCTTTATATTTGAATTGTTACTGTTTAAATCTTGAACTGTTACTGTCTAGACAATGGACTGTTACTGTCCAACCGTTACTGTCGTGACATTGAACTGTTACTGTCTGACCTCTCCTCATATTTTTAACTATATCTAGAGTTATAGAACTCTGTTTCAAGTGAGATTGGTCTCGTTGGAAAGCCAAGACACGAGGCTACAAGTTATTTGAAGGAAGGAGAACTCATTTCTTCCTCTAAGACAGTCAATATTGCTCATCAACAAACATTAGACTGTTATTGTTCAACCGTTATTGTCTAGACATTGAATTGTTACTGTTCGACCTCTCCTCAGATTTTTAACTATATCTAGAGTTACAGAACTCCATTTCAAGCGAGATTAGTCTCATTGAAAAGCTAAGACATGAGGCTATAAGTTCTTTGAAGAAGGAGAACTCAGTTCTTCCTCTAAGACAGTCAAAATTGTTCATCAACAAACATTGGACTGTTACTGTCCAACCGTTACTGTCTAGACATTGAATTGTTAATGTCCGACCTCTCCTTGGATTGTTAACTATATCTAGAGTTATAGAACTCTGTTTCAAGCAAGATTAGTCATGTTGGAAAGCTAAGACACGATGCTATAAGTTCTTTGAAGGAAAGAGAACCCAGTTCTTCCTCTAAGACAGTCCAAATTGCTCATCAACAAACATTGGACTGTTACTGTCCAACCGTTATTGTCTAGACATTGAACTATTACTGTCCGACCTCTCCTCATATTGTTAACTATATCTAGAGTTATAAAACTTCCTTTCACACAAGATTAGTCACGTTGGAAAGCTAAGACACGAGGCTACAAGTTCTCTAAAGAAAAGAGAACCCAGTTCTTCCTCTAAGATAGTCAAAATTGTTCATCAATAAACATTGGACTGTTACTGTCCAACCGTTACTATCTAGACATTGAACTGTTACTGTCCAACCTCTCCTTATATTTTTAACTATATCTAGAGTTATACAACTCCGTTTCAAGCGAGATTAGTCTCATTGGAAAGCTAAGACACGAGGCTACAAGTTCTCTAAAGGAAGGAGAACCCAGTTCTGCCCTCAAGACAGTTAAAATTTCTCATCAACAAACCAGACCTACTACCCTACAGGGCTATCATGACCCAGTCTCGGTTGGTGACCCATAGCTGGAGTTATATAACTCCAAATTGAGCAAGACAAATTTTCTTAGTTAGTCAACATCCAAAACTACAATTACTATGAAGGAACCTGATCCTAATTCCTTCATCCTCCAACCCGAAATCTCTTTGAAATTCAAGAGATGAAACTGTCCAGGTTCGTCAACCTTTCCATTTACACACAACACATCAAGTTATTTAATTTTAGCAACTAATACTTTTTCCTCAATTCAAGTCTAAGAACCATAATCTATAATTCAGCATCCAGGCATCAATTCATAATTGACTTTTAAACGACTCATAAGACCATGTTTAGAACACCTTACCGGTAAGAATCAAGGTTTTGATCTTCAACTCCCTCCTTTTCTTTTTAATCACAGTTGGCCCTCCCCTCTTCTATTCTTGTTCAAATTTTCTTGTTAAACCCTTGCCCACAAGTGTTTATTCTACCTATAACCCTTAATCTTGGTTGGGTTCTTGAAAATTTGGTGTTTCTCTCTTGATTTGTAAAAATGGATACAAAAACTCCCTATTTTCCTTCCTTACAGTTGCTGCCAATTTTTTGGTGAGAAGAGGGGTATTTATGCTCTATAATTATTCTTATTTGCATCTAGGCCCCATTTTCTTTAAGTGTATTATTTTTGCCCCACAACTTTTAGTTTAGTTTATTTTCTTTAATTTAATCCAGGCTTGATTTTTCCTGGGGTTTACAATTGAATTCCCCTAAACTGCCTAGCAATCAATGAAGGTGAATAACAAATATAGCCAGATAGTCCAATCAGCGAGGCCCATACTTTATCTCTGCAATTCATGATAAAAGATAAGGGGCTTTTCATCTAAAATTACTACGAGGAACAACCTAATATTTCTCTACCCATGCTCTTTCATCCAAGCTACTTCAATCTTCACTCACAACAAGCTTTAAAGGCCTCATGTTGAACCACCAAAAATTATTGAAAGCCTCTAACTTACCACCTATATGAACAACAAAGGAATACAACATCATATTGCACCCTTTTCCATGTAACCTATAATGGTTTAGTGATATGAAAGTCTTAACCAAGATAGTTATAGTAGTGTTAGTGGCTTCAACACTAATAATCCCACCAGCTTCTGATCGAAACAACACTAAACCAAAGATGGCAAAAGCAACTACTTGGTATCTTTCATCTCCTAACTTCCCCTCATCTTTGTTTGTCTTTAACCTATCTTCAATAAGCTTCCACTTAAAACTTCCATTAGTTGTTCTATATTGACCAATTTTGTCTAAGTATAGCAATTTAGTGACTACAACAGTTGTCTCCAATTCTTTGTTTGAAATAAACCTTATAAGGGTTGTTTGAGAAATTCAAAATCTGAGCATACTCATCAATAGTAGAGGTCATGTCAATGTCTCTAAGAGTGAAATATTTGTAATTTGGGTCCCAGAAATGCAATAGGGCTTTGACCGCTGAAATTTATACCAGAATCTTTGTTAGATGGGCGATCCTCCCTACAACCTTTCAAAAAGAGTCTCATCCACATGACCCATAATTGACACAAGTTTCTCAATATTATTTATAGAATAGTTTACTTTAGTTATGTGGGGTAATTCCCCGGCCTTAATCCTTAGGCAATTCCTCTCAGCTAGTTGCATCATCTCAATTTTTTGCTCGTATTAAAAACTATAGATTTCATGGTCTTAGCTCAAAAAAATCCTACTAAGTTCAGGATTTTTAATTAGGTTTACTTTAATGCAAAATGAATTATTAGAGAGTCAAATGTCCTAAGAGTAGGTTTTATTCATTACATGATGGGTAGGCTTACTACCTGATCTCAAAATGGTCTATGATATGCCTAATGACTACATCATATGAAGAAAATATAAAGGTTTATAAGGAATGGTTGGGGCACAATATAACCATCATTACCAAGTCAACACTCAAATCACAATTGGGTGTTTCATGAATATGAACCCCAACTGAAAGTTATGAGAAACATTAGTAACCTTCTACTTAACCTAGAATTAGGTTTATACTCTTAGAATTAAAGCACATGAAGACATGAATCTATATTCAATATACTTATGCATGAATAGTATGTAAGAAAATACATGTTAAAATTAAATCACCCAGACCAACAAATAAATAGGACATAACAATCAAACAAACAACGAAGTTTAGTCGTCATCCAGTCATGACATGTATGATATCGAATGGCAGATCTTCATGTAAACCCCGGAAAAATAAAGGTTGTGTAAATTGCAAACAACTAAATGGGAAATAAAAGTGAAGAAATTCATGCATAGGGTTAAATAAAAACAGGAATTCAGAAATTTTTGGATATAAATTTTCATGCGAAATAATTTGAGACATTATAAATTAACCCGGAAATATTGAAGGTTGAATTAAAGTAAATAAAATAAACTAAACTAAAAAGTTATGGGGTGGAATTATAAGATCTGAAAAGACGTATAGCTTAATTATAAGAAGAAAAAGATGTAGGGGAAAAAATAATACACTTTAAGGAAATGGGGCCTAAGAGCAAATAAGAAAACTTATGGAGTATAAATACTCCTCTCCTCACCAAAAATCTGCAGCAACCATAAGGAAAGAAAAGAGGGAGTCTTTGTATCCATTCTTGTAAATCAAGAGAGAAACACCAAAATTTCAAGAACCCATCCAATATTAAGGGTTTATAGGTAGAATAAACACTTGTGGGCAAGGGATTAACAAGCAAATTTGAACAAGAAGAGAAGATGGAGGGTCGGTTGTCATTAGAAAAAAGAAGGGAGTTGAAAATCTTCGATTGGTTGAAGATCGAAACCTTGATTCTTATCGGGTAAGGTGTTCTAAACATGGTCTTATAAATCATTTCAAATTCGATTATAAATTGATGCCTTAATGTTGAATTGTAGATTAGGGTTCTTAGACTTTAATTGGGGAAAAAGTATTGGTTATTAAAATTAAGTAAATCCATGTGTTTATGTAATTAAGACAGCGAAATTATGATGATTTGTCAAAGAAAAGGTATGGGTAATTAAGTAAAGGATGGCCAGCCATATAAAGAAAAAGGGGGGGGAGTCGTGGTTTTTTCTTATGGAATCTATTATAATAGATTGTTTGTGGATGTTATGTGTAAATGGAAAGGTTGACGAAGCTGGACAGTTTCATCTCCTAACGTTTGGAGAGATTTTGGGTAGGAGAATGAAGGAATTAGGATCGGGTTCCTTAATAGAAATTGTATTTTTAGATGTTGACTAACTAAGAAAATTAGTCTTGCTCAATGTGGAGCTATAGAACTCAAGTTATGGGTCACCAACCGAGATTGGGTCATGACAGACCCTGTAGAGCAGTAGGTTTGATTTGTTGATGAGCAATTTGGACTATCTTGGGGGCAGAACTGAGTTCTCCTTCCTACAGAGGACTTGTAGCCCCGTGTTTTAGCTTTCCAACGTGACCAACCTCGCTTGAAATGGAGTCCTAAAACTACAGATATAGTTAAAAATCTGAGAAGAGGTTGGAATGCGACCTCTGCAAACAATAACGATTCAAAACAGTAACGGTTGGACAGTAACAGTCCAAGGTCTACACAATAACAGTTGGACAGTAATAGTCCAATGTCAAGACAATAACAGTCCAAGGTCTAGACAGTAACGGTTGGATAGTAACAGTCCAATGTCTAGACAATAACAGTTCAATGTCTAGAAAATAACAGTCCAATGTAGACAGTAATAGTTCAATGTCTAGACAGTAACAGTTCAAGACAGTAACGGTTAGACAACAACAGTCCAATGTCTAGACAGTAACAGTTCAATGTCTGGATAGTAACAATTCAAGACAATAATGGTTGGACAGTAACAGTTCAAGACAATAACAGTTGAACAATAACAGTTCAATGTCTGGACAGTAACAGTTCAAGACAATAACAGTTCAAAACAATAACGATTGGACATTAACAATCCAAGGTCTTGACAGTAACAATCCAAGGTCTAGACAGTAACAGTTGGACAGTAACAATTCAAGGTCTAAACAATAACATTACAAATATAAAGAAAGGAATGATAACTATGGTTGGACAAAGAATGACGATATTAATGGGTGTAATGAGAAAAACATAAAATATAAAGAAAGAAATGATTGAAAGAAAGACCTATTAGCTATTGATATGGTTATTATAAAATGTATCCTTGAATGAGGAAAAATTATGAGATAAGCCTATGATTGCAAAAGGGACCACAGGCGTGGTGCAGCAACAACAACAACAGAGAAGCACGAGTAGAGCTTTTACTGCAAGTAGGTGATCCTCACCTAAGCTTTTTAGATAAATTCAAGAATTTAATATGTAAATAATGTGAGATGTGAATTTGCAAACGTTGGATATTATGTGAAAGGATGGAAGTTGGTGTAATGATATTGTTATTTCGGATAGTATCCCGAATATATGTGTTCAAGGTGAAATACCCTTGTGTACATTGCCAAGTGATGGGAGTACCACTAACAAAGAAAATATGAGAAGTGTAATATGTGTTTCGACTAGCATACATTTAGTGTATGTTAGGATCCCGGGTAAGGGGATCACCGTGTTTTTTACTAGCATGCATTTAGTGTATGTTAGGATCCCGAGTAAGAGGATCAACGTGCAACAAGTAGCATACATTTTATGTATGTTAGGATCCCGGGTAAGGGGATCACCGTGTTTTTTACTAGCATACATTTTGGTGTTTGTTAGGATCTCGGGTAAGAGGATCATCTTGTATCAACTTAGGATCCCGGATAAGGAGATCTCCATATGTTAATGCTAATGGGATGATGATGATATTGATGAAAAGGGTATTAGTAATGTGTGGGTAAAACAGTTGCGGTTGATTTTAGTGGAATCTTGAATGGAAGTTGGAAATGAAAGATGAAACATATTCAGTAGATGAATGAAAAAAAGTTCTAATGGAAACGAAAAGGGAAAAGGGATAGAATAAGAATACATATCTACTTTTTTTTGAAATTATTGAAAATTTATGTTACTGTATTTATTGTGATATTCATATTTCAATAATATGTATTTTGTTTCAAGACCATCGCATGCACGACAGGAGTAGATGTTAGTTTTTATTCACTTTTTGTTATGTAGTATAGGTTGAGTGACCTTACATTTTGTAAACATGGAGACATTTGTATAACTTTATTTGTATACTTAAGTTTAAACTTGATTAGATGAACTTAACTTTATAGTTCATATAACCATGTTCCATGTATGCGTATTTATATCTTTTATCCATCCATAATGATATTTGTTATTTAATGTATATCATAAATATTGTGGTTGATATGTATGATGATGTTTGTGATATTGAGACCCGGGATGATTGGGTCGTGATTGAGTTAGGAGATGCAGGTTATTAGATGTGTAAACAGATTATATGTCGATAACTTGGGACCTTCCGGTATAGGGGAGACTCCGTCAAAATTTCAGCTCTGTTTTATCTTTGATCAAAGGGGTTTTGGATGTGTTGAGATTAATCATGAAATTATGATTTGAAGGGTTTAAGAGTCACCACCTAGTATTATGGTCACTAGAAAACTTACTCGGCTGTAAGAGTCTGAGTAACATAAATAGTTGTGTATGGAGAAGACACATCATTCGTAGTGCACCCTACCTGTAGTAAGCTACGTTATTGATTGATTATTTTTTTTCTAAGTCATGTTTCTATTCATTGGTTTGTCCTTCAAGAAAAGTCCTTCTCAGTGAGGAGGTCTCTATTTTATGGATTTGAGGTATATTTTCCTTAGTAAAGAGATTTTTATCTTTGTTGAATCAAGACAGATCCCCCTAAATAAGGAGGTCTTTGCCTTATTAGGCTAGAACCTAACTATTTTAAGGCTTAAATTTTAATTGTATATTTATATCTTTAATAGTTGGGGATATACTTTACAATGTAATTTTATTTCACCAAATATTAAGTCAATAATTAATTTCTAACATTTTATTTTTGTCAATTCATTTAATTTTATACAAGTAATAAACACTACATCGTAAAATTCATACACCAAATATTAATTACACAAATTGATTTTTGTAGTGTTTTTAAAATTTTGATCAAATCCTAATGGATAATCACAAACATGTTATGATACCCATTAATTAATTTTTGTATTTTTCAAAGTATGATAAAAAATGCAGTTTTTTCTTTCTTATAAAATATGCAAGAATTGTTTTTGAATTTGACCATATGCACACATATAAAAATATATTTTTGTATTTTTTAAATGAGGAATTTTTATTTATTTTTATTTTTTCTGAAATTTTAAAGAAAATTAGGTATATTTAATATCGCGTCAATATCTTACAATGTATGATGCAAACTTCTTGAACATGCAGTCAAGCAATGGGTGATGAAGAGGAAGAACAATTGAAGAAGAAATTGGTAAGAACTCTTCAATTTGAACTCGAAATTATTGATAAAAGTGTTCTTCAATTTGAACTCTTCAATTGTAAGGAGAGAAACACATTTAGGCAATATAATATTATTTGATGTACTACTAAGTCAAAGCAAATGTTAATGGGATGATAATGTAACAAACGGTTGTGATACCTAGAAAATAGAAAATATGATAATGTTACAAACAAATTATGTTAAGCGGTGATGATGATGAATAAACATAAGATTAATACATGTGGTTACTTCAAGGATTGTACCCAAGAAAATCAGTAACTAAGAAAATAAAATATTAATTATTGATTGGGGAATCAAAAATTAAGAAAATGAGTTGCTACGTGGTGATGTATAGTCGGCAACCTTAGATTTGAATGTATTAAGGAATCATTATACAAACAAACATGGGAGATGTTTGAATGAATGTATGTGTGTTATGTTATATGTGTGGAAATGGTCTTTGACATTACCTAAATAAAAATATACTAAGTAATGGTCATTTTGTGTATCAGGAGGCGCGACTGAGATCGAATCTTCGATCAAGCGAGGACACACTATGGAAAGGGCAGGCAAGTGGTTTCCACCTTTAACTAATTATTATTAAATCCTCGAAGTACTTATACATAATGTTGCTACCTGATTTCAATCGATTAAAATTACTCATGAAACGCAATGAATAATGATGTGATTAGCTTCAGCTAATGGTATCCATATTGGATAACCAAGATTGATTGTTGAGATTTGCTTCGGCTAATGGAATCCATGTTAGATAGCTAGGAATAAATGATAAGATTAGCTTTGGCTAATGGAATCCATGTTAGATAGTCGAGAATAAGCATTCAAGATTAGCTTTGGCTAATGATATCTATGTTGGATAGCCGAGAGTAAAAGACAAGGTTAACTCCGGTTAACGGGGTCCATGCTAGGATTACCGGTAATGAGTGTTGTGAACCATCTCATTTGAAAGCATTTACTAATACGATGAAATAAAAAGTACGATATGTTATTCACAATTGAAATTAATGTTTAAAGAAACATATACAAAATTGATCATAGTTAGGAATGAATAGTTATGCATGGAAGAATTCTATATGTACAAGGATTCCTAGACCATAATACATGTCATCAGTTGTTTGTTGAATATAGCTCAAATAAAATAATGCAACATAAGGTTGTATGAAGATGTGGAGTAAACTATTATAGATAGACTCGGTAGGAAGATATTAATAGCCGAATTTTTTAGTAATCAAATTGGTTTGCCATAATTATTGGCATCTGCGAGGGGATGACCAGATTATACTTAGTGGCCATAGTATCGACAACTATGGATGATATAGGAATGATATTTAGTAGCCGCAATGTCGGTGACTAATGATAAGAAAGGGATGATACTTCATGACCATAATATTAGTGACTAACGACAAGATATAAATTGATAGTTGACAATTAATTACCAATATCTATGAATATGACACCTTTTGATGTTTAGTTACGCAAAAGAACGATGACCATGGAAGCAAAGTACAATGTGGTTAATTATAAGATGATGATGTAGGTTCTTCTTTCCCTATACTTCTATTTAAGTTGACAAGTCCTTTAAATTAAATCATGGGCAACTAAAGTTACTTCCTAGTTGTCCCTAATAAAAAGGGAATTCATGTGGTTTTCTTTGTTTTGAATGGAGACTATTGTGATGTTGTTTTCAATGAGTAGAAACCATGGTGTTATTCTTTCCATATAATGGAAACCATTGAAACAATCATCAATTGTATAATGGAAACCATTGTGTAATACAATTAATTGATGCTTAAAAATGTATCTGATATGAGGGGTTGATTGGCAACTTAAGACATAATACCGTTTGATGTACTACAAAGTCAAAACAAATGTTAATAGGGTGATAATGTAACAAACAGTTGTGATACATAGAAAATAGAAAATATGGTAATGTTAAAAAAAATATATGTTAAGCGGTGATGGTGACGAGTAAACATAAGATTAATACGTGTGGTTACTTCAAGAATTGTACCCAAGGAAATTGGTAACTAAGGAAATGAAATATTAATTATTTATTGGGGAATAAAAAATTTAGAAAATGAGTTGCTATATGGTGATGTATAGTCGGCAACCTTAGATTTGAATGTATTACGTAAATCGTTATAAAGGTAATGTCGAAAGTGATAAGTATAAACTTAGACGTCATAGCAATTAATGTGTAATTCAATATATATATATATATATATAATGTAATCGATGGTAAAAGAATTATGGATAAGCATATTATTCTCCTTCCTTATGGAAAACCACATGCATGTATTCTATGGCTAGATCTTAAATTTGTAATGTTAT
>Ga0307511_10002708_pt1 | contig 18444 bp, 23 predicted proteins | sample 13_EM_MG_FD_200266 | JGI IMG/M metagenome (GOLD analysis project Ga0307511, IMG submission 200266) | Populus trichocarpa ectomycorrhiza microbial communities from riparian zone in the Pacific Northwest, United States - 13_EM | ecosystem: Host-associated > Plants > Roots > Unclassified | place... | reverse complement strand
CAGGGCGGCGAAATTCAGTAACGTCACCTCCATGACCATCTTTATCCCTTCCAGCCGAGGGGCAAATGAAACCAGGATTTATTACATAGGTTTTCTCGGCCATTGGACAGAAGTATGTACGTTTGCCCCTCACATTGACACTTAAGCCAAAATCTATCCCAGCGTAAAGCCAATCCTGTGGTTACTGTCTATGAAGCACAGGCCAACCTGGCAGATCACGAGAAGGTTCAAGGGACTCAAGGCAATTTTAAGATGAACCAGTCATAAATTGTCATGGCGGTATGGCTTTGGTGTACACGAATTTGTACGATAGTAATGTGATGGTACATGGAAAAGGAAAGCAAAAAAGAATAGCATCTGTACAATTACCAGCAATCTCAAATATGCATTCTCGTCAGTTATATCATCTGGCTCCCCGTCCCCCTGAATTGCCAATGTTTCAGCCAGGGTTCGTACCTTGTGATGATGATCCGTCCGCATTCCGCTGCATAAAGGACTGGAACATTTCCATGTTCACTGTCCTGCCACCATTACCATGGACTCCACTGGCCATAGGTCTTGTCGCTCCCGGTGCATTGGGCTGAGATAGTCAGTCTGGACAACCACTATTATCTGATGTCGGGGCACTTACGGGGAAATTATTCATGCCCATGTTTCCTGCAGCATTCACATTAGGCGTTCCCATGGTTCCCATCTCTTGCACCGGGAGCACCTGCGTTGGCTGAGATGGCATCTGCTGGTGCTGCTGTTGTCGGTGGAGCTGTGCACGTCGAACGAACTGCAGAATGAGTTCTTTCTGTTTGACGGGATCTAAGCCTTGAAGCTGTGCAACGATGACTGGGGGTAGATTAAGACTACTCAGAACCCCCCGCAAGTCAGCAGGCGGTTTGACAGGTTCCAGAGTATTTCCACGACCCGGAAGATTAGGTAGGCCGGTCGTGGGGAATACTGCACCAAGGAAATTGGTGTTCACAGGGAAAATAACCATGTTGTTTGAATAATTGGCATTTGGTAGAGGCCATCCAGTATACGCATACTGGAGAATGGGTTAATCAGACGACATCCATGTAAGTCGGGGAAATAACGTACGATGTGACGATCACCCATTAGTTTTATTAGTGATGCAAAACTCTGATTATTCAAGGCCTGGTCGTTTGCACGGGGACTAGTTGTAAACCGCACCAAGCTTGGCTGATGGCCCTTTACCCATGTCTGGAGCTCTTGGGGGTCTTGTAGTGGTTCCTTGCAAAATTTCAGGGTCATGTTTGTCGGCCAGGTATGTGCAAGACTGGCGATTGGGTTAATTGGAGGTCAAGTAGTAAAGGAACGCATACAGGTTTCCGCTAGGCTGAGGAACAGGGAGTGCAATGACTTGTACCTGCATCTCTCTTGCCCCCTGGGTTGTTTCAGGGGCAACCCAGCTGAACGTTCCATGCCATACAGGCTGCTGTTGCGGCTGCGTGGCTTGGCTGCTTGTCGCACCTGGATTCGGACTCGCATCTTGGGGGGCCGTCGATGAAGGCTGCGGAACCAATCCAAACGACTGCGGCCTGATCCCTTGTTTGTCGACCAGTTTCTGCATTTGCGCAGCAAACTCGGGAGGCACGGGCATTGTTTGATTAGTTCCCTGTTGGTGAGTACCAGAGGGAGACACGCTTACGGTGCCTCCCCGAGACTGCCAAAATTGAGTGATGGATTGCGCATCCGACAATTGCATCTTATGGTCGTCGAGTGCCCCGCTAGCAGACTTGTCCCCAGATGGGCCGGGGACACCAACCCCAGGTTGGTTATCATTTTGGACAGCAGATTGCACAGGCCTAGTTCCATCCGTATTCGCCGCTGTAGCGGGATTGTAGCTCGCTTGCATGTTTCGCAAGTGGTTTGTAATAACTTGTTTGATCTGCAGCCCCAACCGTGATTTGTCTGCACGTGCTTTCTGAAGCTCCGCTACCAGTGCCGTTTGTCCCTGTTGTTGTGCAGCATCCATTCGTACACCCAACGTCTTGACCTCAGCTTCCAGTTGTTTGAGTCGTTCCATCAGTTGCCTAGATGTCAATCCAGCCGGTGTGACCTGGTCGAGCATAGCAGGATTAAAGAATGGTGGATGAGGAAGTGCTGGCTGAGAAGTAGCAGGAGTGGGTGATGGGGGCACGGCATGTGCGGGGTTGCCCGGTGGGGGATGAGAGGCAGATGGAGGCTGAGCAGCCGTTAGCTGTGGCGGATTTACTGCTGTAGTTTGTGGAGGCTGCGCAGAGGCCGGTGTGTGTGCGGCCGATAACGCGGGAGAACCGGATGGGACTCGATGATTGGGATCATTAGAAGCAACTTTTTGTCGTTTCGCCTCTAGATTACGATCAGCTAGCGGAGCGTCAGTAGTCCGTTTCGAAGCTTATATACATCAGACGGAAATGCTCTCGAATGACTTTGTCACTCACTTGTTTTCAAGGGGGCCGGGAATCCTGATAACGATAGGAAATGTTGTGGTTGAACGGGAAACCACGGACTTTGCGCCGTGCTACCTGCTGCCTGGATGAAAGATGGATATTGATCCCAAGAAACTCAAAGGCGAACGCACAGACAACTGCAAGTCTTGGAACTGTTGAATCTTGCGCAAGCTGATCAAACTCAGGTTTATCCTTCTCTTTGATGCCCCTGAGCCGCTGTCGAAAGGGAAGGAAAAAAAGACGATAGTGACTCACCTTTTTAAGCTCTGTGGGCATGGTATCCCACGTAACAGAATCAAGATGCTGCAAAGTATTGCATTGAGGCCTTTGTGCGTTGTCTGGTGGGGAAGCTGCAATATGTAGAAGATGGAACACGATGGACCTGTTGTCCTTTTGAGGAGACACTGACGAGTTGATAGAAATCATGATATCGAAAAACTAGGTCTTCGGTGAGATGTGGGGTGGAATGGATAAAATCTGGGGGGCATACCTCGATGGCAGCAACGAGTCCTTCTAGCGCAGATAATCCTCGACTTCCTCCACAGCTGGTTTTTCCTATGCCAAACTTTGAGGGATCTTCACGAAGCTCCTTGGTGACAAGAGAGATATTAGAGAAGAATCTCTTCTCTAACAGTGGGGAAGGTCGTGTGTTGGCCGCGCCATATGTCACGAACGCTAATCGAAACTGTGCAGAGGTGAACAGGACACCATTGGAGCGGTAGCAAACCAGATCACCTGGTGGTTATGGTGCAGGTCATGAAGGCGTTTGAGAAGCGGGGAGATGTATTCTGTGAGCACGCGAGGCCATTCGGAGGCAAGGACAAAGGACCCGTCGACGACGCATGCCACTGCGACGAGGTCTTGCCCCTGCTCCAGTGGTGCAGCTGACATTGCGTGGCGGGGAAGGAAAGGTGCTGTTCAATGGCTCACTCCAAGTCCCCAAAGCTCGTTGGTAGTCGTGATGGTGAGCGTTTCAAGACAGGTTCCATTATTAGGGCCACAGTACGTTTCTAAATATCGAATCGTACAAAGGTATGGATGTAATGCATTGTAAGTGTTTAGTAAATAGTCCACAGTTGAAACGAAATGGTCCAAGTGGATATGTGCGCGGGCAGCACGTCCTAGTGCTGTCCGACGTCGTCCCTCTTCAAACGACGTTCTAGGATATCATGAACCATGTGCCACTTGCGAAACTTGCTACGGCCATGAGCACGAGGCAATACCAACCAGTGGCTATCGACAATGATACATGGCTCGCTGCGTTAGCTGGTACGGTGTTAGTACCAACCATCGCTGCCCATGAAGAATAATCGATGATTGTTCCCGTTGTAGTTGGAGAGGGAAGGACGGTGGGTGGTACAGTAGGTGTGAATATACCCTGGACAACTGTGGGGCTTCCGGCGGCGTTGGTTGTGGTATAGTAGTAAGGGGTAGGACCACCTGGCGATACTGGTTCTGGTGGAGGTTGTTCGTTTACTCCTTGTGCCACCGATGTGGTCGCTGTAGTTGTTTTTGTGGTCTGTGTATTCAAGAGCGGGTTCGAAGCACTCGAAAGCTGGAACGTGGAGCTAGACTGCTGTCAAATAGGACAGCAATGGTGAAGCTTGGACGACATACAGGATAGATGTGACACTATTTCCGAGTGCATTAGTTGTGATCAACTCAGCGACCGTTGCACCAGCACTACACACGCGATTCAGCGAGAACAATCGTTGGATCTATCGACTTACGCGTTTTCGACTGTCGTGACTTGTGCGCTGGCCCGCACAGCGCACAGGAGAAGAGCTACTAGCTGCAATGGCCTCATCTGAGGCAGGAGGATGGAGGATGGAGAGCGCAGTAGTCCCTTACATAATATGCAAGTTATTCTGATCCATCGATGGCTGCGTCCATCGACTCGACCATTCTCAGCCTCGGCATTCCTTCAAGCAAAGAAGAAAATGCCGCCAAAGAAGGCTGCTGCTCAAGAAAAGAAAGTCCTCCTTGGGCGTCCGAGCAATAATCTTAAGATCGGGATCGTAGGTGCGTTCGAGGATCGCACACCTGAGCCAGCCCTAAAATTTATGTACACGCACCCAGGATTACCAAACGTCGGGAAGTCCTCTTTTTTCAATGCCCTCTCCAACACCGGTGCGTTCCTTCTCCTTTCTTTTTTCAAGGCATGGCTAATTTTTTTCGTCAGACCTGGGCAAAGCTGCAAATTTTCCATACGCGACAATAAATCCAGAAGAGGCCCGCATCCCAGTCCCCGACACTCGCTTTGACTGGCTTTGTGACCTCTACAAGCCCGTATCTCGTGTTCCTGCCTTCCTTACCTGCATCGATATCGCCGGACTGACAGCCGTGCGTGACTTGGTACACCCCAATCGCTCCTCGCTGAGCTCCTTGTAGGGCGCGTCGACAGGTGCCGGCCTTGGAAACGCTTTCTTATCACACGTTCGTGCCGTCGATGGCATCTTCCAGGTCGTACGCGCATTTGATGATGCCGAAGTCATCCACGTCGAGGGCGATGTGAACCCACTTCGCGACATGGAAATCATTCAAACCGAATTGCGTCTCAAAGACATAGAATGGGTCGAAAAACACCTAGATGGCCTCAAGCGGACCGGAAGGTCTCTCGGTAATTCCAGTTTGGCCGACAAAGCGAGGAAAGAGGAAATCGTAAAGTGATGTTCCCTACTCCGAATATGTCACCTCACATTTCGAGCCAGGCAACAGTAGAGAAGGTCTTGAAAACATTGAATGTAGACGCAAAGGATGTCCGCAAGGGCGAATGGACCAACAAAGAGGCTAGTCTACTTTCCATCTTCCTCACTCTATTTTTGTGATGAACAAGAGCAAGTGCTCGATCAACCCAGCTCGTTGAGGCGGGAGTAACGCCCCATTTCCAGTGAAATCATTTTTTTTTTTCTGATCTCATTTACATCTGCCAGCGAGAAAACACTTGCTGACTATAATATCAACCCACAGATCGAAGTTGTCAATGGGCTCGCTCTCTTGACCGCTAAGCCAGTTACATACCTTGTCAACTTGAGCGAGAAAGATTACACACGGAAAAAGAACAAATGGTGGGTGAATGAGTTGCCTCGACCCTGTTTGAGCACCACAGGCTCACTTCTCACTCCAGGCTACCAAAAATAAAGGCTTGGATTGATGCCAGTAATCCTGGCGATGCTCTGATACCGTTCTCTGTCTCGCTCGAAGAGCGATTGTCTACACTTAGCGACGAGGAGAAAACAGAAGCTCAAAAGGAAGGTGCCCAGAGTGCCCTTGGAAAAATCACTCAAGCTGGTTATTCCAGCCTTGATGTATGTCAGCTTCCAACGCCGAGTATTATGTCTTACCAAGGTTGTTGGGTGTAGCTGATTAGGTACTTTACCTGTGGTCCTGACGAAGTTCGGGCTTGGACCATCCGGAAGGGCACCAAGGCGCCCCAAGCTGCTGGCGTCATCCAGTGCGTTGTTCCTCCTGAGATGGGGACTATTTCTAACACCGAATTTAGCTCCGATTTCGAGAACAAATTCGTCTGTGGTGAAATCATGACGCACGATGATCTCAAGGAGTATGGGAGTGAAGCCGCTGTCAAAGCTGCTGGGAAATTGAGACAGCAGGGCAAACCCTACGAGAGTACGTTATACTCCGTCCCGTGTTTATACGTATCCTGACCCGTCATAAAGTGCTTGACGGTGACATTGCCTACTGGAAGGCAGGTGCATAAAATAACTTAGAAGTCTAACAGAATAGTATGTACGAGACTAAAGTGAATGAAGTCTGTAAGCTTTCCGCGATACGACATGCACATTCAAGAGCGGGTTCGCTGACCGTACACCAAGCACAATATACATACCTCGCTAGTCTCTAGTTTCCTCCCCACTAGAATCGTGTTCTGTCCCTCCAACATGACCGTTGACGCCATTCCTCTGCTCGAACGGATCGACGATAATTGACTCTAGGTAGTCGAGTGCTGCCTGCAGGGGTGTCTAGTACGGTGTATAGCGACTATCGTTGACGAAATCACTGCGCACCCGCCCTACTTCACTTAGTTGTTCTCCCTCTTCTCCTGTGAATGGTTGGAAACTGCTTGCGTCAATGAAGTGCTGGTCATCGAAATCGTCATCCTCTGACACATTTGGATCTGGATGCAGTGATGCGCAGAGGGACAGTGCCTCAAAGATGGGTTCCACTGAAGTGTACATTAGAAATCGGGAGTGATGGAAAGGGGAAACATACACGCGTTGGGATTTTGGGGTGTGATGATAAGCTCTCGCATATCGACGGTGTCCGCATCCTCGTTTCCTCCATCGTCGAGCTGGCAGTATATAGATGGATCCGACCCCTGGGCGCGTGATATCGCATGCAACGTGATGGAGGGATAGGCGATCTGGAATCCACGGCCAGTCAACGACATGAAGACGAGTGCACTAGGAAGTGAGGGTCAATCGATGGAGTAGGTCTGTGCGTTTGTCCTCCATACCTGTCGATCACATATAGTACGCCTCTCGAGTCGTCTCCTGGAGCCAGTTGTGCAAGGGGTGGATCGAATGAAATGGAGACATTTTCTTCCTTGTGTCGAAGTACGGGCGGTATGGCACTGAAGGATTCGGGTGTCGCACCGACGAGATCCCTGTGCTCCTCTGGCGATACAAACGAGGGCACGGATGAGATGATGGTTGTGGAAACCATTGTACTGGATGCGATGAGAGATTGTGCGTGCGACTGCGGACAAGGACACGTCTGGTTCTCTCCTACGATGGCAGTTCCCTCTGATGCGCAAGCCAAAGCGCTGCTCGCTCATGTCGCCAGCCAGATGCAGCTCAACATTGCGTTCCTCGAGTCACAGAATTATCTTTCTGCTCAGGATGCCGCCACCATGAAGGGAATCATACAACGACTGCCAGCCGGCACGACCACAGTTGCCAAGGTCGCACCAGCCGTGGCACGAACTGCTCAAGATGAAAAGCAGGTGCTTGCAGACCCACCGAAGGTAGCACCCGTGTATGCGCGGGCTCTGTGGGCTTACAATGAGAACAGTGCTGTATGCATGAGTCGATTCCTGCGACACAATTCTGACTGCAGACAGGACCCAAATGATCTCGCCTTTTCTGCTGGGGACATGATTGAGATAGTTGCAGAGACGAATGAGGACTGGTGGCTAGGAAGGGCCCATGGCCGCGAAGGGCTCTTGCCTTCTAATCATGTTGAGAAGGTGCAGGATGTCTCCCTGCAAGGACCGCCTCCGCCTGCTGCGGGTGGCGTGAACTCGATCGGACTGCAGCAGAACCCGGAGAACAAGAACAAGTTCGGCAAGTATGGAAACACGGTAATTGCAGACTCGACGGTGCTGCTGCTGGCTAACACGCATGCAGATGGCCCATTCCGCTGCTGGGGGCCTTGGGTTTGGTGCTGGTATGCTTCTCCTTCGATGTCGAATCGCACTTATATGTTGCCCCAGGGGCTGCGATTGGCGGTGGGCTGGTGCGGGCGATATTCTAGGCATAGGCTATACAGTCTTGGCTATGTCTGTGGTAGTAGATAAAATAAAGTGTCACGTGTTCGCCTTGCGCAGCATTCACCCTTCTTCTTCCTCATCGTCGTCGTCGTCGTCGCCCACCATGCCCCTGCTGGATGTGTTGCAGAACACGCTGGATCGCATCCTGCCACGGCGATTCAAGAGAACGCAAGACCAGGATGTAAGTCTCCTCTTTACGTAATCGTTGGTTGTCTCCATGGACCAGTCTGGTACGCTGGTCCTCCTCCTCTTCGTCCCCCTGCTATGGGTCGTATGGCTTGCGGTCATTTTGCTCTGTCGATTCTTCGTGTCCCTCTGTCTGACTGCTTCATAGATGATCATCTCCAAACCAGCCGTCATCTTCCACACCTCGCAAATATTCTTTAACTTCCTTGCCATGGCCTGCTTCGCCAGCGTGGCCAGTTTCCAGGCCAAGTGGGGCGTCGGTCCATGTCAGTACTCTCCGTCAACTTTGTACCACATTCACACCCTTTGCCACAGCCGGTCTGTCTGGATTTGCGCTCTTTGTGTCCATCTCTGGAATATTCCTCTCCGCGTTCATGATGTTCGTACCCGTTGCATACGAGAAATACGACAAGCTCGCCACGCTGGCCATAGCACTCAAGGAGGTCCGCGTCGGATTCATTCTCACGGGAGTTGGTTCCACATTTAGCTTGCTCATCGCGTTCGTCTTCTCTGCAACCCTTTCCGGCCTATCAATAGCTGACCTGATGGCTATTCAGATTTGTGACAACCATTTCCGCATGGACAGAGGCAGGGTGTAAAAATGCGGAAGATGATCCCCATGCAAAAATCAGCGACGATTTTGTCGCAGGTCTGCCGAGCTGGTGCAGCACCAAAAAAGCGGGCTGCATCTTCTTTTGGCTTGCGTTTGGTGGGTGTCCGTTATGACTTCTACTTGTCCTTTATCAAACTGGTCGTAGGCTTCTGGCTCGCATCCCTCATCCTCCTGATCATTGACTGGAGATCTGGCAATCTAACTCAGCGCCCACGAGACCCACCTTTCACCCGACCCGACGTAGAGGAGGTCGAAGAGGCTGAGGAGGAAGAGGAAGAACGCAGAGCATACCGCCCAGTCGGATCAACTGCACCTCCACCGGTCACAATCACGTCCTCCTCCATCCCACCTGTTGCTACGTGTCGATCGACATACGACAACACACATTCCCCCTTCGATGACACGAACCGCCTCTCTGCTGTATCCGCAGTCACGACTGCGGCCGCCTCAGCGAGCACCGCCTATCCCAATACTGCTCAACGAAACAGCGGGTACAGTGGTTATGCAACACCTCCAGCAGCAGTAGCATCCCGCCCCTCATTCGATGCATATGGCGCATTCTCTGATCCAGCACCGACTGGGTTCGGTGGGGCGTCCAGCTCATTCGCACCACCGACTATCTCGGAAGCAAATGAGCCCCGAATAAGTCGGACAATGCAATACGCTGACCCGTACGCAGCCGTGCGTGCGTCATTCACGTCTACTAGTAACGGGCCTTCGGGTGCACCGCCCAGTTATACATCATATACCGGTTATTGACGATTGTATATACCTGCTATGTGTCAGGACTTGTGTGTTTGTCGCACTACGCTTTCTACTTGCGGATTATTTGCACGGACGCTTTGACATGACTACTGTTCCAAGCGGGCGTTTCCTAGCCCGCTACGATGATATTTACCTACACCCATACCAACTTGCAAAGTTAGTAGCGTTGATGTATACTAGTAGACCCTACACTATTTATCCGATTTTCCAGATGCCGGTGTGTCCTTGTTGATCCAAGTAGAACCGTGGAAACCGTGTGCAGTTGAATCGATCTCAAACGCGTCCATGGCACATTCATCGCGCGATTCTGGCTCCGGTGGTTTCCTCTTCAACGTGTTCAGCTTCGTGTCCAAGGAGATCGAGTCGTTTGTCGCAAATGCCACGGGTGGCCAGGTGGGTCGTGCTTCCCATCCAAACTCACCAAACCCAAACACCATCCGTAGGCGAATACCGCATCTGGATCCACCAAACCCGTGAGGAAGAGGAGAAAGAGGCTCGAGCGGGGCATCAGGGAGACACATCCAACCGAGGACGATGCACGTCAGAGTCTGAAGAGATGTCGGGGCCGAGAGCGTGCACGAAACAGCAAAAGCGATAGCAGTCGAACCAAATCTCGTTCCAAGTCGACAGATGCCTCGAAAAGATACCATCGCACCAAACCAATACCCCCGACATATGTTGAGGATGCAGATGCAGGTAGGTCAAGTGTACTGTTCGCTTCTCGCCGGGTTGTTGAACTCGACTTCGCAGAGCTTTCTGCCAGCGACCGCTCTCGATCTCCTCCATCCTCGCAGCAACCTACGCTGAAAAAGAAGCCCTCCATAACAATGCCTGGCTCCCTCTTCCCTCGCTCATCCTCTCTCGAACCAGACACTCGCGACAACTGTCTCCTCGCGAGCACGCTAACTGGTCCGAGCGGCATGGCCAACGGAGCCAGCAGCACCAGCCAATCTCATTCCAACGAAACTGACCCATCTTCTCTCGATGCCTTCGTGTCTCCTTGGCGCACTCGTCCTGTATCTTCCGTACACCACGCCATTCAGCGCTTCAATATCACTGCCGGCGAAGAAGCTGACTTCTCCCTCCGACTACCCACCCCACACTCGTCTCCGGCCAAACCAAGTGCGAACCCGCCGTCCGGCGCTGATACGTCCCTCCAACTGGCTTCCGATTTCGTCAAGCCCTCGAGTTCCGCCAAGGGCAAGGAACGCATGCAAGACGATGACTTACTATACATCCTTGGTGACGTTCCCAACGCTGATACTCGAATTCAAGCCAAGGAGCGCGAACTTGTCGCTGCGAGAGAAGAACATCAACGCCAGAGACTAGCTAGTGGAGGCCACAGCGGTGGCACCTCGGACGAGCGCGAACGCGAACGCGACAAGGAGCGCATCCGGATGCTCGAGGAGGAAGTAAAACGACTACGGGAAGAGGTACCCATCTATCTGTGGTCTTGTACATGCTGTTCACTGACTCGCCTTTTCCTCCCTATAGCTCTCCAGAAGTCGGCGTCGATCACCTGGCGCGCCGCCGCCGCCGCCGCCACCGCCGCCTATCCCGCCACCACTTCCCATCCGCATAGACACCTCATCGTCTTCATCCGATCAGAGTACACTGTTTGCAAGCGCCCGTGCCGCCCTTCGCCACACGTCTCCGCCTCAAGAGGCCCCTATCATTGCTGGGACACTCAATCGGTCGAGAATGAAGAGGCAGGGCCAGCCTACTTTCAACGTACCATCGGAAAAAATGGCAGCGTTCCTCAACGAAATCAAGACGGTCCGACTGAGGAAGGTTGGCGAGGGTGGTGGTGGAGCTGGAACTGCCGCGGATGTGCGTCCGGCGGAGCCTTCCAATCTAAGCAAGAGCACGAGCGCACTCAGCTGGGCATCGGGGCCCATCCGGCCAGAGGTCTCGCGTCGACAATCACTAGTGAATCTTGCACGGACGGATTCTACTTCGTCGTCAGCAAGGGAGACCCTCGTGAGAGCAGGTCAGAAACGCAAGGCAGAAGCCATGGGAATCGACGAACTGGTTATGTCACGTACGTCATCTGTCCCATTTTTCTAGCGATGTGCTCACCTGATATGCCATCGACAGATGTGGCTAAACGTCAGTTGACACAGGTTTCGACTGGTGGTTCCTCGTCTTCTGGAAGCAGCAGTTCGCAATCTGCACCGACCTCCAAGTCAGGTCAAGCTTCGTTGGAGAGCAGCAAACGGCCCTGGTCTTCTCAGTCCACCAACGAAACAGACATCACTACGCCATCGCTGTGCTCTGATAACGAACGTGATGGTGACGGTAGCTTGGAGGATCAAGTACCTTCGACGCCTCCTGGCCCTCGATCTACTCACCCCGAGCGGAGGTCGGACATACGTGAACCAGAAGTCATCGGTGTCGATATGGAGTCTGATATTGTTGGTGGCAATACTCGGCCGCAGTTGATCAGGACTGGCTCTCCCCGAATACCAAGGACTTTTGATATGTTTGAAAAGTGCCCTCCAATGTCTCCAATCCCTCATCCAACTCCGCGGAAGACAGCCCCCTCGCGCGCCCGCCGTATCTCAACTCCCAAGCCGAAATATGTCCCTCCTGACTCGGACTCGGACAATGGCACCAATAGAGCGGAGACTCCCTTTCTCTCCCTTATCCCTGGACCACGAAGCAACAAGTCCACGTTGTCTGGCAAGGGTCGACCTCCTGGAGCACAGAACGGATCTTCCTCAAGGCGCACATCTAACAATGGCCATCGAAGCCTGGAAGAAGAGCTGTGGAGTGCTGGAGCGCATGTTTCTGGAGACGATCTTATGGAGAACGATTTGTTCGTGGGCACAGGGACAAGGAGTCAGCGGAGGGGATTCCTGGCCCGTGGTGGAGCTGGTGGGTCACCCGTGCTCATGGGAGTGGGTTATGTCTGTGATGCACAGGTGAGTGATGGAGAAGTGCGGAATAAGGAGAGTACCCGCAGAATACACAAGTCTGCTAGTCAGGGGTCGCTGATCCCTCGACTAGGAGGCAAATCATGCTCATAGCCGTGTTATCTTTCGCTACTTTATATTTATCCGTATTTCATTCGTGTACGCGGAATCTGTGTTGAGCCCTGGTGCACTCTTTGTTCTACATGATGTCTAGCATTGAAACGCTTTCCGATAAGAGCAGGCTCTGTGTGGAGCGACTTGTTCGTGCGGGAAATGAACTCGAAAAACCAGATCTGTGGGTGTTGATGCAATACGAATGGGTTCTATCCAATAGAGTATTGAACAGGTGCGACCAGCCAAGGGAGAAGCTCGCAGCGGTGCTCGTCCTGCTCTACGAACAAGCCGGGGAACTGAGAGTTGTGCTTACAACCCGCTCCAAGCTCCTCCGTGCGCACCCGGGAGAGACATCGTTCCCAGGCGGCAAGGTAGACGAGAACGATCCCAGTCTCACACACACCGCGGTAAGCATGACATGCTCCTCTTGCCTGTTATCCCGTACTCGAATGTGCAGGACAGCTGAGAGAAGCCCACGAAGAGGTTGGCCTTGCGCTCGACTGCCCCGATGTCCAGACAGTCTGTGTGCTGCGTCCGTTTCTGTCCCCTTCCCAGCTGCTGGTGACACCCGTTGTTGCACTGCTGACGGATCTGGGTCTGCTGGCGACCCTGCGGCCATGTGCTGGAGAAGTGGACCAGATTTTCAGCCATCCCCTCGAGGCGATCCTGGATCCATCGTTATTGGCAGACAAGGAGCCGCTGGTTCCCCAGGGAAGCGAGCACTGGCCATACCAGCAGGATCTTTACGTGAGTATTATCACTTTGGCGATGGCCGGACTCTCAAGCCTGGCAGCAGGACGCGAGCGATGCGATGGTGGAAGCACTTGACAATTTTGTCTACCGGATGCACCGGTTTCGGTCTTGTGCGTCCCCCATCAAGGGTCTCACTGCCGACATCCTGGTAAGTGCGTCTCTCGTCCAGAGAACAAGGCTGGATGTGTTGTGTTGGGCAGATCCATGTCGCAGAACTCGCGTATGAGAGGGAGACGGCGTACGAGGTGTGTGCACCGGGCCAGGCTGGCGCTGCTGAGGCCCTCGTCCGCCTCCGGATGGCACAGTACAGTACAGTTACCTCATCGTAGAGTAGTTTGACTTTCGGTAGCGAGCCAGGTGTTTTCCGCATTGCCTGCACGTGCCAGACTGAATATCAGGCGTCGCGTCTGTTGATGAGCGACCGTCGAGCAGATACCCTTTGACTCCCAAGTACATATCGCCTGGCGCGCACGGACGAGAGACCCCAGAGATGTACGCGCTCTCCAGCAACGACGAGCCCTTCCGCGCCGTCTCGCTCAGAGACACCCGAGGCATCCCAACCCTGCTCTCGCCCTGGGAGTACCTCGAGGACTACGGTATCGTGCACCCCTCCGGATGTGATACTTGTACATGCTACATGAAGCATGTCGCTGATGCGAGCTACTCCTCGCATCAGCCTGCCTTTCAGATCGCCTTCCAGGACCGGAAGCGCGCCCGCGAGGAAGTGTACACCAAGGGCATCTCAGAGGGCGTCCGTCGTCAGAAGGAGGAGGAGCGCGAGCTCGTCGACGAGATAGAGCGCTATCGCATCGAGCGCAATCAGGCTCGCGAGGAACTCCTCGCTCTGCGCGCCCAGCTCGAGTCCACTCGTGCGGAATGCGACCGTCTGCAGGACAAGCTCAAGCAGTCCCATGCCCCCGTCCCAGACCCCTCGCCGACAGATGTGTCCCCCTCATCTGTCCTTGGCCCCGTCAAGCCGTCTCCACCTGCCGAGACCGTCTCGTCCATCCCCGTTCCCCATCTCACCGACACCCCAGTCGACTCAATCGACCTGACCCCATCGCTCTTGCCACAGCACATCTCTCCTTCGATGGCCACTCCTGCCTCTCCTCAGGCACAACTCCCTGACTGCGTCGCAGCCCGTTCTTTTGCAGCCGTTCTCTCTGCAGGGCAGTCTTCCACGGATGACGATCCCACCTCCCCGCCCTTCTTCGATGAACAGAACATGACGCAAAACTGGCAGTTTGTCGGGGCGACAGCTCCCAGGGCCCCCAAGGCCCCCAAAAGCATCAAACAGATCCAGTCGCTCATTAGAGCTGCCCACCAACCAGGCAACTACCAAGCTCTGACAAAAGTCAAAGCTCTGTGCTCGGAGGCTCACAGGACACCGAGAGAGCAGAAAACCGAGGTCCAGCGATACCTGCTGTCGACCTGGCGTACCCCTGACTGGGAACACCCCACCTCCATGCCCAAGGTCCCCATCCCCATGAACAACCCTCGCCTCGAGGATCCCGTCGAGGTTTGGGTCGCGTATTACGCAGCGAATCCAAGCTCTTGTCCCAAAGGCGTCAGACGCGAGGTTGACGGGCGTCCCAACATCAACGATATGCGAGCCAGTCGGAGAGTCGCTCGACTCCGCCCTCAGGTGCACTCCAACGATGCAGACTCTCGTGATGCCCGCCAAAAGTTCATGACCATCGTCACAGAACTCTTCTCTGACACAGGAGGATACGAAAATATCTTGAGGAGAGGAGCGTTTAGCGTCTCCCCTCATGTCGACTTCGCGCCGTACGTCGGCGCTGCAGAGGGTGTTTCCAAGGAAAGCGTCGCCCGACACTTTGCCGCTTGCGGCGTCACTATTACTGTGGCTGATAACGAGCTAGGTCCATGGGCCCGACAATACATTCACGACGTGTATTGTTGATCTCCTGCTTTTGATTGTGCACTTCCCGTACTATAGTGATCGATTAATGAGAACGTTGAACAGTCATTAGTACCTTGAAGACATCTGGCTATGTTTTCGATGTAATCGCTGTACACTTTCGTTTATCCCATCTTGTGGTGGCAGTGCGGCATTCCGTTTCACTTTTTTACTCCGATGTCCGAACGTTCTGCCCCCCCAAGCGATGCTGATTGCCTTGTCATGTCGCCATTGCACACGTTGATGCAATAGATCTCCTTGTTACTTAACCACCACCATAATACGCGCTTGAGTGGGTTTTCTGGCGTCTCGAAATGAGCCATCTCTATCGAAACCTCCGCATCCATCAGGTATTCGGGGCCAATACAGAAGTGGGGAAAACCATCATCACCACCGCTCTTGTGCGCGCTTCTGCTCTCAGAAACAACTCTGTCTTCTACCTCAAACCAGTGAGCACCGGTCCACTTCGGGACGCTGATGACGAGTATATTACCTTTCCCTACTCGTTCGTGATATCCATGCTCAAGGTGCAACAGACATATCAAGCGTTTCGCGGGCCCGAAGCGATCTCTCATCGAGGTGCGCTGCCTCTTTCGTTATGAGCACCCAGTCAGCCCCCATCTCGCGGTAAAAATGGCATCCGACGCGTCGGACGAAGAGGTGAGATCCCTGGCTCATTTTAGGAATGATCGCCACTAACAACGTCTTAGTTCCCCGCCCCCTCTGATGCAACTGTCCTAACAGCCGTCGCGGAGTATGTCAGAGCATGCGCACGCAAGTGCCAGGGTGGCCACATGTATATTGAAACAGCTGGGGGTGAGAGACATCATCGGGCGATCGCTATATATCTGCGATGACTGACAGACACCTGGGGCAAGGTGTGCATAGTCCTGCATTATCCGGAACGACACAATTAGACACCTATCGACCATTATTCTTCCCCACCATCCTCATCGGCGATTTTAAACTCGGCGGCATTTCATCTACGATCTCGTCGTATGAGTCGTTACTTCTTCGTGGATATACCGTGGACGCAGTCATTCTCTTCCGCGATAATTACTACCGCAACTACGAATATCTGACGTCCTATTTCGCTGAGCGAAGTCTGCGCGTCATCTCATTGGACCCTCCCCCTCCTCGTCGAGATAACTGCGCCGAGAACATGGCAAGCACCGAGTCCTATTATACGCAGGTCGTACCGGAAGGCCTGAATGGCGAGGTCTTTGAGGCAGTCCAATATTTAGACGACTGCCATGTCCGCCGTATCGAAGAATTGGACTCCATGCCTCGGCGTACACTGAGCTCTATCTGGTGGCCCTTCGTGCAGCACGGACTCTCCAAATCCGAAAAGGACGTCACCGTCATTGACAGTGCATCCGGCGACTTTTATAGTGTTTATAACCGCACTTCTGGATCGCCATCGTCGACGCCCTCATCAGACGGTTCCCTTCTCGCTCCACAATTTGACAGCTCGGCGTCTTGGTGGACTCAGGTTGTGGGTCATGCACAACCTTCTCTCGCGCTCGCGGCCGCTAGGGCCGCTGGGCGGTACGGTCACGTCATATTTCCAGAGGCGATTCATCTGCCAGCTCTAAAGTTAGCAGAGCGCCTTCTTACAAACGGCCCTGGTAAAGGATGGGCTTCGCGTGCCTTTTTCTCTGATAACGGATCCACCGGAACGGAGGTCGCCTTGAAAATGGCCCTGCGGTCATTTTCCGTTAACTCGGAGACCGAGGTGACGTTCGCGGATCGAAAAAACTTAGGAATCATTGGGATGAAAGGATCTTACCACGGGGATACTATAGGAGCCATGGATGCCACTGAAGAGGGCGTTTACACCTGTGAATGGCACCAAGCCAAGGGACTCTGGTTTGAACCGCCTACCGTCTCCATCAAACGTGGAAAGCTGGGTGTTTCCATCCCAACTGCGATGTCCACGGCAACGCCATCTGTTGATTTTCAAGATCTGGCTTCCGTATATGATATTAACAAGCGCTTGGCCACCCCACTGGCTGAAACGTACCGGTTACACGTCAGAAAAGTACTGCAAACCTTCGCTCGTTCCCAGGATCGTAGATTGGCCGCACTCATGCTGGAACCACTCGTAATGGGTGCTGGTGGGATGATTTTCGTAGACCCGCTCTTCCAGCGGATCCTCGTCGACACTGTCCGTGATCGTTCGCTGTTTTCGAGCCCTCTCCCCGTCATCTATGATGAGGTTTTCACTGGACTGTATCGCCTTGGTTTTGAGAGTTCGATTCCCCTCCTTGGGTCGAACCCCGACATCGCAGTCTATGCAAAGATACTCACGGGTGGGACTTTGCCACTTGCAGTTACGCTCGCCTCGGACCACATATTCCAGGCTTTCAATAGCCAGTCAAAAGCTGATGCTCTCTTGCATGGGCACAGTTACACGGCACACGCCGTCGGATGCCACATTGCAAATGAGACACTAGACTTGATCGACGGCTTCGTAAAGCGACGATCATGGAAGACAGCACAAGCCAAGTGGACATCTGAACCAGATACCAAACTTGGGAGTTGGAGTTTCTGGGATCCATCTTTTGTGCAAGCTATATCACAACTCGATATCGTCGACGAGGTTATGACCCTGGGCACTGTTTTCACCATCAAGTTTAATGGTGACAACACAGGTAGGTTTCTTTTATATATACATGTCAGAATTTCTGATGTCTTCACAGGCTACGTCTCTCACTGTGCCCGAAAATTACTCGAGACTATGAAGGCTCCTGAGGGTGGTTTGTTTGGCACTCACTTTAGGACACTGGGAAACGTCGCGTACTTCATGACCAGCCTGAATACACCCCGTGAAAATATTGAAGTTATCGAAAATCGGATATCGATGGCACTTGGTGAACATGGCGGGTGATGATGCATACATAGATTTTGTTCCCTGGAGGTCGTGCATGTCCTTGGCGATATTTTTACAGCACACTCCCCAAGTGGCAACCCTCCGATTTTGTTTAGAGGTCCCACTGCCATGTAACGTGGTATTTGCAATGCGAAAACAAATACTCTCTTTTCCCGCCAATGGAGCGCGGGTCATGCGGAGGCTAATGCGCTCCGAATTCTTCATTACTACATACTAATCTAGATTCACACGTGTTGTACAGCTTGGCCTCCCCGCACATTCACTTCAAATCAAGATCTCGGGAGGGCTCCACATTTAGGCAGTCAGGAACGATCATTTAAGGGATGGGACA